>SXGT01166325.1_pt1 | contig 74275 bp, 144 predicted proteins | sample 3176221 | NCBI WGS metagenome assembly SXGT01 (sample SAMN11356862, study PRJNA531348) | freshwater metagenome | isolation source: freshwater sample F1-120 | place: China: Fuxian Lake, Yuxi | collected 2017-12-25
CGTTTATCTCAAGAACTGTAGTTACAGTAATACGAACTTTTTGATGTTTTGCGGATTTATATTGACTCTTTACTTTATTTGGATCGTCTACTATTTTAACCATTATTATCCTTAATGAATTGCAATTTGCGTTCTGCATCTTGGTGTCCGCGGATATAACAAAGATTTCTATTAATGGCCTTATAACCAAATTTAAGAAGATTCATTAAAACGTCCTAATCCGAATAAATCAGCTTCAAGTTTTACAAGATCTTCTACAGTTTGATCAGCTAATAAAAGCATTTGCTGCATTTCTTGTATTGCTTCTTGATCGCCGTGCTTCAGCCACTTGCATACCCTAGCTTGATTATTCTGGCGCAACTTCAAATTTTAATGAATGACCCATCTTAATAGTTTTCTTGCACTTGCCGCAGAATACTTTTTGATGTAAGGTCTCAACATGATCATCTGATACGTATTCTCTTTCGATCATAGCTTTATCATCATCCATATTTCTGACTTCATAAATTATTTCTGAAAGGTATGTCTCAGAAAACATTAATTTATGTTCACACGATGTCATTGCTGTTTATCTTTCCGTTCGACCGCACGACGCCATGCACACGATTCGGCGTGGACCCACGATTCTCCGTCAGATGGCCGACCCATGAGACACAGCCCACATTGATAGGCGTAGTCTGAAACGGGTGGCCCGTTGTTGGCGAGGTCGTTGAGGATCGCTTCGGCTTCGGCAAGATGGTCACAGAGCGCAGTGATTACATCAGGAGAAGCCGCCGCCAGATATTCGGCGACATTCACCGAGTAACCAGAGCGGATGAAATGAGATACGGACCCCCACCGCTGCGAAGGGTCAACGTGGTCGGCAAGTGTGCGCAGTTCGGCTATCCCAAGATCGTTCACGGCTTGCCTTTCAGTTTGTAATAAATTATCCATAAGCTCCGGCTCCAGGATTCGAACCTGGCTCATTTTCGGTTAACAGCCGAACGCGCTCACCTAGAGTGCTAAGCCGGATTGATTTTTTGACGAGAGGGATATTTCTTTCGTTCTAATGCATAATTTGTAACACAAAGATCACATTTACATTTGTATTTACGATACATCCATTGAGTACCATGTCTTTGTTGATTAAAACAATCTTCCGCAGTTTTTTTAATGTGACAATCTTTACACAGAAGTTGACATTTATTTAACTCAATTAATATTTTAATCCAAGATTGATCCAAATGATAACCACTTAGTTCAAATGATTTTTTTTGTGGATTAATATGATCAAACTCTAAACAATCCGTTGAATTACAACGACAACATTTAGCACCTAATAAATTTTGAAGTTCTAGTTGTCTTTTTGCTCTTCTTTTTTGCATGTATTCACGCATATATTTATTTGAATTAGCCATATTAACATTATAGCATACTGCCGATTACACCACAGGGGAATAGATAGCGGGCATACACAAGCCTAAATAGTCCGTTCCCGCTAAAGGTTATTAATTTATTAAAGCTTTTATTGATCAAATCCAATCCAATTATTATTTGTAACTGTGGAAACTGGAATATTACTTAGTTTCACAGCAGTAAGAATAGAAGCTGCTTCTTTACCGTAATCAATATTTCCAGCTATTGTAACATTTTCCCAGTTGTCAATATTTACCAATGCTTTCTTACGTGCGTATGGCGTATTTGTGTCACTTGAAATGTTGTTTGTGAAGGTAAGACCGTCGTATTGATGACCTGAGATTCTTGTTTTGAGGTGTCCTTTGAGGACTGTATTTCGGTCAATTGTCCATCTTGCCAATTGCGCAGAAGGAGATACAGATACATTAATAAATCCTAAATTTACTGATTGAATAACATTTTGAGTAAAAAGTAAGTCACTTATTTCGGAGTTAGAATAAGCTTCACAGTCCAAGATAATCCTTCTTGCGCCGCAAATATTGTTTCCAGCAATTGTAATGCCATTGCCGGAGTTAATGGTAAAAGCTTGTCTGCCACAAGATGAGAAGTTATTTGAAGCGATGTTAACTCGTGTATTCTGTTTGACTGTTTTATTCGTTTGATCGACTCTAGGAACGGCGTAGACAAAGTCTCCTGGAATACCTCCATAGCTACCTCCAGCTATTGTTAATGCTTCAGTGCCGGAAAGGAAAATCGCATGCCAGGACTCTCTGGAAGAATCGTATTTCGCAATTCGAAATGGTCCACTAAACGAGCCACCGATAATTGATAGATTCTCACCCTCAAAGATATGAAGAAGTCTAACTCCCCATTTTCGCAATTCACTATAAGACTTATCTCTGTAATATATATGTGATCCTGAGAAGTCAAATAATACATTTGATCTGGTATATTTAGGGAGATTGGGGTGGTTATAGGATGAGCCAATACTGCCGATAGAAAGTCCTTCTTCCACACGGTAACTACCGGAAAATTGTACAATATTTCTATCTTCTGGAGTGCCATCTTCTATACCTGTTGCAAGCCAATCATTCAGTTCTTGCGTTACATCTTTGGAGCCAGTATTATCAATACTTGCAGGAGGAGTAAATGTTTTCATTCCTCAATCGTATCATAACGAGCTTGTGCTTTTATGATAAGACCAGAAATCATACCCAGTGCTAATATTACTTCAGTTTGATCAAGATTACGTGATATCGCACGATGAAACATTTCATTATTAATTAAATAAATAGCTTCTAAAATTTGTTCAATAGTAGGATAAATTGGAAGATCTACGAATTGAGATAAAGAAACATCTTTTCTATCTATGTAATCTGGAAATAACTCATCTGTAGTGGACAATGGAATATCCTGATTCACTCATTGGATTGGTAAAAATCGTATATTTGACACTTGCAGCAATGAGTTTCTTAGTGCAAGAATCACATGGTGCCGCAAATTCCAATTCTCCTGCTCTGTTAAGTCTAACTGAATAACAAATCTTACTTCCAGTCCTTTTATGCTTCCGCAGGGCATCAATCTCAGCATGTACGCCGTTATTTGGGTAAACATATTTTGCACTGTTTTTTTCTTTGTTAAACCCAACAGTAATATGAGACTGTCGCCTAATTACTGCGCCATGTCTACATCTGTGTGTTGCGTTTTCAGCTGCTTTAAAAGCTGCATTAATATAAACCCGATCACGTCGGGTTGGGTAGTACAAAAGCCATCTCATTCACCTTCCATGGACACTCCATAAATTTCTTGGATACTTTATAAATTTCTTCTAGAGTTTTATCTATTTGTGGCAAGATATCATCTGCAATTAGGCAATGATGTATATGTGCGCATACTGCTTGATGTCCTGCTTTGGCAGTTTTGATATTTTTCCAACGCCAACATTGTTTATCATATTTTTCAACTCCAAGATAAATATCAGGAAATAACGTATCTATTTCAAAATGTGATTTATGAAATGTTGAATTATTACCTCGAATGACAACCATAGTCTCAAAGATTAGATCCTTAAGCCCAAGATAAACAGTAGAGATTAATATTGGACCAATAATTGTTTGTGCAATAAATCTATTATTATCATCTTCATAAGTCTTTATCCATTCAGATAAATTAATTGGCTTACCAGAATGATCAAAATATAACAGAGAATAATGATCATACATTTTGTTTCTCTACAAAATTATATATAGTAGCATTAACTACATGTCTTGTTTCTACAAAAAGCTGAGAATAATTTGGATCTTTGGTAACCTGATAAAGGGCTTGTCTAAGTTTTAATATTAGTTGCAGTTGAGGATCCAATATTGTCGGTATCATCATTGATTGCTTTGTCTCCATCTTTGACACACCAATATCTTCCACCGAAAATTTCTTCTGCTACCTTATAAATTTGCTCTGCTTTACCACCACCATGAAAACCATATTGGCCAAACCCATAATTACTACTTAATGCGTTAAAACCTTTTTTAACAAAATCTGTTTTATTTGAATGTTTATTGGCTTTCTTTTTGTCTTTGTTTTGTTTGGCGATGGAGGCGATAATACCGCCCCCAACGCCAAACTGATCAGAACCCAAATCCCAACGCTTTTGACGCTCTAAGCGTCTCTCTTCTCTGCGTTCGGCCTTAGTTTTACCAATATTTAAAAATCGTTCTTGTTGAGCACGTCGGTTGTTAACATTCTTGGCCATTTTCAGTAAGTGACTTTCGTTTAGGTTGAACTACTTTACTGATAGTTTGATCTATCTTTAAAGCTGTTTTATTATTACGAATATTTTTATTAAGATATGAACCTATTGATTTGGCAGACATCAATTGAGTGTATTCTTCAGGGGTAACATCTAGATATTCCCAAAGAGTATTGGTTGAAATATAATGAACTCTTAATTTTTGATTTTGAGGATCATAAAAAAGTTGATCAACTGATTTAGAATTTGAAATTAATAATACTCTTGACCAATCTACATTGTTACTAATTGAAGAACTTTGCACTCTTTACCTTTTCTTTGTTTGAAATGATTTATTCGTTATCTAATATGGATAAAGCATTTTGAAATCCATAATGCGTAAGCATATCGCTCAAAGAGATACCTCTTGAATTCGCATCAGATTTCAAAGAAACTAAACAAATTGCTGTAAGACCGTAGATTAAATCTTCGATTTTAGTTAAAGTAGAAGATTTACCATCTTCAATTTTACCTGCATAATCTTCCCATAGAGTAGAAACAAGTTCTTCATTAAGAGAAGAAAAGGCAGTTAGCCATTCTACTGCCGAAGAAGAGGCACGATGTGCCCATAATTTAACTTTTGGATCAAAATCTCCTGAAAGATTACTCCATGATTCATCTAAATTAGACATTTCTGATTTCCTTAGGAACAAAGTGATCTGAAGGATAGATATACTTCTCTTGTGGATATGCCCATAAATCAGCAGTTGCATCATCAACAAATAAATATAAATCTTTTTTTAGAGGAGAAATTAATTCAACAATAGCTCCGTTTGTATACAAAGCAATCTTTCCAGTCGTATTTCTTATGTTTTGAGGAATAGCCTCATCGGCATCAAATGCAAAGTACCACACTTCATAAGGAGAAGAAGAAAGAATTCCGACAGCTAAAATAGAAGGATTCTTAGCATGGGAGTTAATAAACCTTTTGGCCATTAACTCCCACACTTCAGAATCCCAATCTTTATTAGTATAACAACGCCAGCTTTTTTGTTGAGTCATAAGTTGCCAAAATAATACCCAAGATTGACTTGGTGTTTTGGTAGGCTTATGATCTAAAGCTTCGTTGATTTCCATGTTGTTATACTATCACAAATTCCAAGGTCTAGTACCTGAACCTTTATATAGGTGATATGCAGCTTTAATGTTACACATAGGATCATCCCACTGAGAGGCAATACAGCCTACTGCAGGGAAAAGCCCGCTATGCATTGGCATCATGAGTTGGAAGAGACCAGAAGCACCTGAGGGGTTGCGCGCCCCTGCTTGACATCTAGACTCTCTCCAGGCAATACGTGTGGCCCAATCGCCCGCCGAACCAAACACGGCATGTATTTCTGCTGAATACTGGCAGCTGCTGCCAGACGGTGTAGCTGACCCCGATGTAGCTGGAGTCGTCCGTTGCGAACTGGTAGTGGGTGCTCGCGGCTTAGATTGTTGCTTCTTCGGAGCCTCGGGAGGATTCTCTAAAGCGGCAATTTTTACGGTGAGCAGGTATTTTTCAAGATTCAGAGTATCAATCTGATTCTTTAGTCGGCGCTGCTCGCCATTAGACTCAGCAAGTCTGTTAGTTTGGTTTTGGATTAATTGGGTTTGTTCACTTAATATTTTATTTACTGATTGAATTCTGATATCTACTTTACGCTGGGTTACTTTTTTATCGTCAACTTTAGACGAAATAGTCCCTATGGTAAGTAAACATAAACTTACAATCAGTATATTCTTTGTATGTAACTTAATTAGTTTGCGCAAGGATAACCTCCTTGTTCGGCCAATATGACTACGAATAGATAATAGTGGCAGAACTTATTATAGTAAAGCCACATCTATTCGTTATTAACTATAGCAAAAAACTGATGCATATTGCAAATCAGCAACCAAATGAGATGTATTTGTGTCTGTTCGCATAGCATGAGCAATACTGTAAGTTGGCATTATTGCCCAAGGTCCAAGCCAGAAAACCCTTCCATGATCAGAAGTTATTCTAGTTTGATTTCCCAAAAAAGCTTTAGTTGTTTGAGACCCAAGAGTAATAATTAATTTTGGAGCAAATAATTCTATCTCGGAATATAAATAACTACTGCAATTTTTTATAGGTTGATCAAAAGAATCTAACTTAATTGTAGGTTTACATCTCAATAATCCTGTATGTACACATTTATCTAATGAAATCATTGTCTCATTCAACATAAGACTAGAAAGAAATTGTTCATACTGTCCATCACCAGATGGAACATTATCATGAACAAAAACAATATCTGGACTACTAGTTTTACCTACCGGTAAAGAAGCTGGTTGAGAAAAATTTAGACATTTAGTACAATGTTGAGTTGCAGTCCATAATTCTTTTAAAGAAACATTTGATTTAGTTGATGTAAGTTTGATTCTTAAATCAGTCAATACTTCTTGTCTTTTATCATTAGTAAGATGATTAGCAAGAGTATCAGCTAAGTAACCCAACAACCTAGAGTCACCATAAGACAAGGATAATTCTTGTGTTCGTGATGTCTCTGGCTGTTGGGCAACAGGGATATCTAATACCTTATCATCATTTATTGCATCGACTAAAGAATGTAAATGTTCAAGGTCGAATTCATTCATGATGATTAATGATTAGAATTCGTCAGGAACGTTAACAACTGCTGAAGATCCGTCAGCCTCTGGCTTGTTTGAAAGGGTATAGTCGATAGAATCGGCAATCACCACAATATTTGAAGCAGGCTTCTCCATCTTCTCAGACTGATAAGTCTCTTGACGAAGTTCTCCTACAATTGATACTGGAGTACCCTTTTTAAAGTTGCCAGCCTCAATTTGAGACTTGACAAATTTGACATTAGGGTTACTTTCATTAGTCAAGAAATACTTGACACTGAAAAATCCGGTTTTTTGATCTGGATTTACTTGGTTAGAACCTGACCAGTCAACAGCTAAACGCATTGAAGCAACAGTTCCATTGTGAACTTCTGGATCTGCTACGAGACGACCCGTTAGCATGGTTACATTTGATGGTTTTGTCATTCAGTTTCTTCCTTTGTTGTTTGTGAGTCTTCTTCATTTAATTGACGTAATCCAGCTGCCATATTACTAAGATAGGTTGCTACTCCTTCTCTAGCTTCAGAAGCCTGGATATTATATTTTGTCATAAGCAGTTTTGAAAGATGTATACAAAAATTAAATATACCATTTCTCAATTCAGCTTCTTGATCTGAGTTAGGAATATTATTTTGATCTAAATTTTGTTGTGAATCATCTAAACCTTTTTCTTCTATTAACCGTTTTACAATCTCCTCTGCATCTTGTAAAACTTGTTCTACCGTTTCATATTCAATTGAAGCATTAAGTAATGCTTTCCCAATTGCCTCACCAAACAAATCGTAAAGATCAGAAACTGTCATTACAGAATTAATCGGTTGAGTCATGAAGAAATACCTTTACGACGATTCATAGCAAAATCTATAATTTTATTAACCTCTGGTGCCTCTTGGTAACCTTTATCATACAAAATTGATATAATAGGTTTAGGATCTATTATTCCATAAGTAATAAGTTGTAGATTAAATACATCATTTAATACATAAATTCGATAATTATTAAGGTCTCTTTTGGGTTCAGGATACTGTTGTCTACGTTCCCTATTAGCAATAGTTAGGGAGGTAACGTTAAGAATTTTGGCAACATCGCTCCTGCTAAAAATTGGCTCTGATCTTTTTGATGTCATGTTACTCCTAATGATAGTAATATACCTTTTACTAGGTATATACTACCTCATGGAGACATAAAAATGCAAGCCTAAAAAACATCATCAAGATCAAATGTATCCATTGATGCATAATAATCTGAATTGGAGGCAGGAATTGGATAATAACCTGTATTAGAGGTAGGACTAGCAGATGTTTCATCCACTAAACTAGATGAAGATACTTGATCTTGGTTTTCAATAGAAGTGTTTAGTGTAATTTGTTCATCTATACTTTTTTTGTATGCTTCCATTAGCACACCCCAAGAGGTGTTAGTATTAGGTGTTGATTCAATGAATTCATTAAGAATATCTTTGAAACTAGCTATAGGAGTAAATGTAAAATTGCTACATATACCTGTCAGGTTATGCAAAGAATAAACCTGTAAAATATGTAAACCTTTGAGACTGTCAGTACCAGGATTACCAGTCAATCCATCAATATAAGAAGAGTGATGTTGGCCTAATTCTGGAGGAAGTCTCCATGGAGATAGCCAAGCTGGGACTTCATTATTCATATCAGAGGACCAAAATATTCCTTGTAAATAAAAATACGCTTGTGATAATGTTGGTTTAGTAACTAAACTTTTATACCATTCTGCATAGTTAGAAACTAGTTGATCCCCTAAGCAAACCTTATTGTCTGAATAAACATTAGGATAGGGCATAGTACATAATTGATCTTCAGAAGACAACATAGCTCTGTTTCTTACATACAAAAATACCGTATCAACTGTTGCTAATTCTGCACCGAAATTAACAAAAATGGTAGTCCAGGGAATTGGAATATTTATATCATGAACCATATAATGATTACCTTGGTTATCATCAACACGATAATGTGTTGATAATAAAAATGGTGGTATTTCTACTACAATTTTAGTATGATCATTGGAAACATATCTAGTTCCTAATGGAAGCATTCCTGTTTCTGGAATATTATTAGTTAACGCATGAATAAGCAAATCAAGATTAACTGCAGGTTGAGAAGCAATACCCATCTTTAAAGTTGCAGTATTCGTTTTATCATTAATTATGATATCCATATTTTACTTTCGAATTTGAGCATAAAAAGATTCTGTTGTAGGCTCTGATAAAATGTAACCATGTTCTAGAATTAATTCTATCAACTCTGCATTATTTATACTATGCGAGTTTATTAATCCCCAAGTTACTAACCATTCTGGAAGATCCTTTAATTCATCCTTAGAATAATCTTCTAAGGATGAAGGTAAAGGATCATCTACAGATATTACAATTGACCCAACATCAATTTTGTTTTCGGAATTTGCCCAGAAACCATCAACTAACGCAATTACATTTCGTACACCATCTTCATCTTTATAATAAATAGTATTAATTGCTTGTGTATCAGGTGTATAAAGTCCACAAGTCGGTTGACAATTTAACGCTAAACAGTTACCCCATTGTCCTGTTTCTTCATTGCGCATTATATTATTCGTACAAGTAGGGAGAAATGGAAGTTTAGTATATGGCCAATTACGTGGAGTATCAGATTGATATTCAGCGACCATAGACTGAGAAGGAGTAAAGAATTTACATGATGGATAACTTGAATAATCTATATCTGGTTCCTCAATAATACTACTAAGATCAACAAATTCATGTGTAGTGTTTTTATCAAGTAAATCTTCTACAGTGACTAGAAGCGTTTCAAACTCTTGAGGAGGAATGAGTTCTCCTTCAACATATTCCTCTACTGCTTCGATTAATCCTTCTTGATCTTCTCCTGTATTTGATTCATCGGCAAGCATCACACATGAAGAACAGTGATAAAAGTTTTCACTAGTGAAAGCAAGAGTGCTAGTTAAATGAGGAACTTGAATATTTATTACTCCAGAGCAAGATTTGGTATGAGATTTGCATAACCAAACTTGAAGTGTCTCAATATAAGAAAGATCTTCCATTGTATTACAAACTGCACATTGGTTTTGCATAAGAATAATCTCCTAGAGATATGAAGAGTGATTGAATTTAATGGTTTCAATTATAAGATGTCGATTTGTAAAATATTCAAATTGACGAGTAGGGATCACAGCAAATCCTACACAGTCGGGATGTTCTGAGCGTATGAAATTAAAAAGCATAGTAGAAACTTCAAGAGTATTTACTATATCTTTAACTCCATCTACAACAGAAATGACTACTGTACTAGACTGCTCATGATAATAATAGCTAATCGGATTAAGTAGTTGATTCCATGGGTTCGGAAGTGACAGGTGCATCATCTTGGTTTTGGGGATTTCCTTGTGAAATATAATTCATTAGATTTAAAATATTAGAACGTTTACTACTAAAACTATTTGTAAATTCTAATTTTTCATCGTCTGTTAAAGTACTGAGATGTTTTTCAAAAAGAGTTTCTACCATACAAGCTATTTCTGCATAACCAAGAATCAAATTCGAAACAAGAGCTTCAAGATTATTAAAGTTAGTTTCAAAATGTTTAAATAATTCCTTATTCACTTCTTCATTATCCATTATAATTTGGCCAATCAGGATTACGTGCTGCATAACCATTAATTGCAATTGTTAAATTATTAGCAGCAACTGCCAATTCTGATCTTGTCATTTTAATGGAATCTTCCGATAACTTAGTATTGGGTCTCTTAGGCATAAAAGCACCTTGTGCGGTCTTTTCGCCAACAAGATGTGTACATTTCATTTCGAAACCGAAAGGATCAACATCTTTTGATGCATTTGTCCAAGGCTTAATGCTAACTACACGAGCAATATCTTTACCTTCTACGTTAGCACCACCATAATACATGAAGTTTTCTACTGCTCCATATATGGTTGTTGCATTGCAATCACGTAATGCATTTAAAAATGTATGGAATTCCAATAGATCAACCCAGCATTTAGTTGCAGATGCTAAACCACCTTCTGGTTTTGATTGTCCAATTTCAATGGAGCATTTGAGTTTATCTAACCATGGAGAGATAGAACAAAAACGCTGAATTCCTCCACCTCGTGACCATTTCTTATAAACCACTAATGGTGTGGGTATTGTTTCTTCGTTCATAATACTCCATTATACCATGTTAACGAGTTTTAACCAAATTATTGTTTGCTAACAACCATTGTGCATTCTTCGTGCGGCCATTGGCAGCATCAAGTACGTGAGCAGCTTCATCGTATTGTGCAGAAGAAGCAAAATCCCACTCATTAAGAGCACGACGATACATTTCTACAATTGAACTTTTGTAATTCTGCCAAACGCGGCCACGAAAATTAGGAATGGCTTTTACTAGGTCTTGAGTTTTAAGAGGACGCTTATATCGAGGGATAATACGAAATCGTGTATCACGAATAAGAGCCTTGATTTCAGCACCAGTAAAACTAACAGACTTGACAGCAAGTTCATCAAGATCCATAACGGCAGATTCTTGTTCATGAAGATGAATCTTAAAAATATCAATACGTTCACTCATGCTTGGGAGTCCGACAAACATGAAACGATCAAAACGATCAGCACGTAACATTTCTGGAGGCATATCATCAATACGATTTGCAGCGGCAATCAAGAAAACTTCAGGAGGAAGTTCTTGAAGTCCAGTAAGAAGTTCACCATGTACACGATCAGTGGTACCACCATCGGTAGTATTAGATGAGCCAGAGCCAGAGAGATCTCGACCTAATTCATCAATCCACATTACAATTGGTTTCATCGCCGAAATCTGCTTAAACATAGCTCGCATATTTTGTTCAGATTCACCAACGAATTTACTCATTACTTTAGATACACCAGCAATTGCTAGATCTAATCCAAGAGCATCAGCTGCTGCTTCGCAAATGGCAGACTTCCCAGTACCTGGTACTCCAACCATAAGAACACGTCGAATGGGTTCAATACCAAATTTCTTAGCTTCATCAATATTATTATAGATCCAAGAAATTGTAGAGATAAGATCTTTAGCTAAATCTAAACCACCAATTTCAGCAATGGTAATATTTGGTTGACGAATTTCAAGACTACCACTTCGACTGATAACTTCAATCTTTCTTTTTGATAAAGTACTTGTTTGAATTGCACCATGGGTCTTAATAGAATCAGAAATAGCATTAAAACATTCTGCTTCAGAAAGACCCTGCAATGCACGAACAGCTGTAGCCACGCTTGGTGTAGTTACAGTTGAAGATTGACGTTCTGCACGAGTAATGATATCTTCGATTTGTTGTGAATCAGGAAGACCAAGATCTAAACGAATAGAATAACGTTCAAGCTCAATAGGAAATTTTTCTTCATTAGGAGCAATACAGACAATAGTTGCTGGAATTTTTGTAAGATTGTCTTCACGCATAGCAAACACCCAATCAGTTGCTATCTTGCGACAAAAACCAATGAAGTTACTAATATCATTATGTGCATCTTCGAAAAGAAAGATACGATGATTCTCAATAGAATATTCTAAAGTTTGTCCTAAAGATGCTGCAGGTTCTATAATTTCAGAACCATCATCATTTGTTCCAGTGACAATCATAATACGGAGCCATCTCCGTGATGCTGGAGACCACTCAATACCGCCCTCAAGATAGTCATAACGTACTACCTTACGATCGCCTGCATGATGGCAAACATATTCGATAACACGATGTGGCTCTAAACTGCTCACCCACAACACAGGAGTGTGTAGGTCTAATTGCTTCGAGAAGTTCAAGGTATACCTTTCGTATATGATAATAATTATCTAAGAAATATTAACGTCTGATTCAATTTTATATTTTAAACAGAACTCAAAAAAGTTCTTTTTTTGTGATTCAGTAGTAGGTCTCATAGCTGACACGTAACGAAAATTATGCGTAGTGTTACATAGATCACAGCTAAAGCTTATTTGGGGTGGAAATTGCATTTGTTCCTGAGCTGTTGTAGCAATTTGCTTTACGCAGCCAGTTTGTGCTGAAGTAGATGATCGGTATATTCCATAATACATAAGCGTATTATACCTTACCAACTAGATAAATCTTTTGCACTAATCTCTCCCGCTCCTTGTGCTCGATAATCTCCATCACGAGAATTAGCAGCTTTATCAAAAATTTTACGGGCTGATTCACTAGCGATGCGTGCAGCACCCTCAAGCGCTTCAGCAATTGCGTATAGTGCTTCTGAAGCTGTCATATCTGCATGTTCTTGTTCACACTGTTCAAATGCGTAAGCGACACGTTCAGCTTCATTCTTGCCAACAGTACGAAGACGTTTATATTTACGTTCGTATCTACCTTGACAGATTTTTTGGTGGGCCTTTGCCATTCCGGCAAGGCGAGCTAAAGTAGCATAATTATTACTAGTTCTAGCTACTAGCTCAGCAATTGTATTAAGCGGCAAATCAACAGTGTTAATATCAGGAATCCTTACATGATAAGGATTGTTATGATCTACACTATTTAATGCCATCGCAGAAAGAGCATCTAGTTCTGCACGAATCATTTCTGCTAGGAGAGCTTCTGAGAATTCAATCATGAATAGATACTATCATAATATCTTATTTCGTTTTTGAAGGTTTAACAACTACAGGTAGACAATAAGGACAATCTATACAGTCAACCCATTGTGATTTTGGAGTAACAGTCCATCCTTGATTTTCAATTAATTGCCAATGGCCCCCATCTATATCATAAAAAAGATGATCATTATGATACCAACCAACTTGTTTAAGTTGATCAGCGGGAATTAAACAACCAGATTTAATTGCAAGTGGAATTGCTTGTTCAACTAATTCAACTCTTTCATTAGTACCCCAATCCCAATTTTGTAATACTGCTTCTATGGCATCATCTATAGAAGACATTATGATTCCTTTAAAGATGTTACCATATGACTTCTCCAGTAATTGTAAGAGTTATATATTGAGTACCATCTTGCTTATGATGTAATTGCCACTTATGAGAAATGGAGGATGATCGAGAATTCATTGGTTCTTGATTTTCATTATCAGCTTCAGAATACCATTCATCAATATATTGTTGATCAAGTGGTTCATTCTGAACTTTTTCTAAATCAATAGAAAATACACCTTCAAGTGAGGGATACCAAGTTTTACAAAGATTAAATGTATGACTAATCCAAGTATCTGCCATTATTATTCCTTAAGTGTTTGCCCCCGACAAAGAGGTCGTGATCATTCCTATTTCCGTAACACGTCCGAATTGTGTAAAACGAATCAAAAATGACTCTCTGCCGGGGACAGATTTTAGTCTGACAACTCAGTCAATTGTCTTACATTATCTCTATCAACTCGTTGAAAGGTACGAGGGTTAGGACTTCCTGCTTTCTGCAGAATAGTAATACCAGGGTTCATCTGAACGAATACGCCTTCTACTCCCTCGTGAGTGCCTTCTACCCAATCAAGAACTAAATTGGTTTTTAGGCAGTAATTATTAAAATTCTGCTTAGCATTTAGTTTCCAAAAACCTTTAATATTAGGTAATTGATTGTATTCTTGTTCAGATATAAAGTGCACTGCACCATTAGCGTACTGTGTATAGTTCATGCGTGTACGTTTGCTACTACTTGGCGGCATAACAAAATCTGAAGACATTTCCATTATATTAATTGACTCCTTTTTAATCCATTAAAATGAAGATAATAATATTAATATAATTTAAATGTTATTAATTTGTAAAGAGTTGGGGGGAGATACTTCATATTAAGTACTCCCCCCAATGGATCAAAAGACTAAATCAGAGATCTGATTAGCCCTTTTCTCCCTGGCGCTTGATAAATTCAATTTCATCCTGTGCCTGAATGATATAGTTTTCATCGAGCTTTTCCTTGCCCTTGTAGGCAAAGGCGTCATTTGGCACACCCCATAAAGGAGTAACCTTCTCACGAACCTGCTTAATGGTTTGGCCTACGTAAGGTGCTGGATTACCATATCCGAGATAACGGATCTTGGCCATTTTATCGGCGTTTGAAGCGCCTGATGTTGCGGTACTCATGTGGATACTCCTTGTAAGGTATTAGTGAAAGTAGCTACTTGCTTTATATCGAGGAGTTTTGATGCTAGCTCAATTGATTCCTCGTCTGCGGCTCGATTAGCTGCATATGCAGTAACTTCACCGAGATCAAGATACATCTCAGATTGAGGACATGGATCCTCATTTTCAAAGATATACCTATGTGTCATTGAAAGAGCAATAGTTGCAGCAGCTAGATTTGCAACTAATAACTGATGTCCTCCATCAACTTCTGCACGTTCTGCACAACTCAGTTCACCTGGATTCCTATCGTGAGGAATAAGGTATTCTGCTTCGTGCATAATAATAGGATGATCAGTTACGTCTTTTCCATCCCGGCGACGATATACGTAACCAGAAGCGAAGAGTCCTTCATCATTTCCTGCGGAAATAATGTCGATATTCTGGAAACTCCTCGCTGCATCGAAGATAAGTCGTCGGGTAGCGAAATTATCCACAACTGGGAAAACAACGTCTCCTTCTTCCAGCAACTGAATGGCTCCCACTCTGCCGATATCCGAATCGATATCTGTTTCAATTGAAGAGGTATCGACATCACTATCGGCAAAGTGGTCGTCATTTACAACCCAAGCTGCTAAAGGAATAATCATTGTACGGGGAAAACGTGATTGCAGTTCTTCAGCTCGTACTTCAGCTTTATTTCCATAATTACCGAAATCTTGACGTTCAAGATTTTTAGCTTCAAATACATCACCATCAACAATAATAAGTGCTGAACCAGGTTCACGATATTCAAGAAAATGAGCTAAACCAGTTAACAACCAGCCTCCAACTCCTCCAGCTCCAACTACTACAAAACGTTTTGGCATAAAATTATACTCCTAATTAGTATTTCAGTTAAACATTTGATCTTCGTTTAAAATAGTATATTCAGTCCATTCATCACAAGAATCTATTTGACGATCTAAACCTAATGGTGTTAACGCCATATAATCGACTGCTACCCATTCTCGTAATGGTGTACACGCTGCAGTAAAATAAAATGCACAGCTACCACATTCTGTATTTTCTTTATAAGGTTGACTGTCTTGATTGGCCAATAAATTTTCAATATGTATAGGAAGAATAGGAACTGAACATTCGCAGTCATTACTTTCTTGATCACAACATAAATTATATTGACTCATTTCTTCAATGGTTTCTTCAATAAGTTCAGAACACATTTCATGATAAGCAGTTGAAAGATCTTTTTCTTGTAATGAATGAAGAAGATCAGACATTGTATCAGCTGTTAAACGTTGTTTACGTTTTTGCATATACAAATAATCTCCTTCATGAAGAAGAAGAGTCATTTGTTCTTTGAATTTTTCATCAAATAGTTCCCAATGAGCACTATCAAAAAATTCATTGCAGTTGTCACAAGTGCAAGCTTCATGTTGAAGACATATAAGACATGTTGGACAACGAGTATAAATACATTCTGATTTGAAGTCTAACCATGGTTCGAAATACGAATAGCTACAATTCCAACAGTGATTGACTTGTTCGTCTTCAATTAATTCGAAACACTTCAAACAGAATGCTACCCTAAAGGGAGAACATCGTCCTCCGGGTTTTTAGGTTCAACAATTGTAATTAAACTGTCAACAATACTATCATCTAAGGTTGCTACTTTTGGAAGATACCGTGACCAACGAATTAAACCTTTTAAATGACGATAACCTTGAACAAGCTCAGCAGTATCAAGATTTCGTTGATTACGATAAGCAATAAGTTCTTGAAAAGATTCATCAAAGTATGTAATAAAACTTTTACAACGAGAACAACGTCGATTGTCTGTTTCCATGTTGTTTAATGATTTAAAACATACTGGACATGAATATTCGTTTTCAACAAGATCTGCAATAATAATGTATTTATTAAAATCAATCTCTTCAAGAGCAGAATCAAAAGTCCAATTTGCTCCTCGACGCTCCCAAGCAACTTGATGGACATCTTTATATCCACTAAGACCAGATGCTCCTAAATCATAGGATCCTACATCAATAGTATCCACCCCTGTTGTTGAGCCACCAGTCTTCATAGTCTTCTGGTATAGTGAAAGATTGGTGGCTTGTGCTTTTGACGCTGCATCCTGTTTATGAACAACTTTTTCAACCCATTTATTGATTTCTTCGTTGTTTTCATCAATTTCTACCCAAGGTTCAAAAAGATCATTGGGATAGACACGCCAAGATTGTCCTTGCATTTGAAATTCAGCATAGTATTCTGTTGGTCCACGACCATACCAACCAAAAGTAATATGAATGCCATCAAAATCTGCCTGATCTTTATGATCTGTACCTGAGGCATAAGCTGCCATACCAGGATGAGAGTGAATCGAACCGACAATAACAACATGATCTGGCTTATCATCAATGATAGAAGAAGGATCATATTGACAGTGAGCAGCTGAGTTTTCTTGATTAGGAACAAGAACGCCCCAACCCTCTGCAAGATATTCACCAGTTACTTCATCAACACATTCAGGATCAAATGTGAGTATGAGAATAGATTCACAATGGTGTTTTTGATCGGCAAGACGTAAGAAATTATCTACTTTAAGTAGAAGTGCTTTAGGAATTAATGGAAGGTTAAATCCGTAATGATTAGCCATAGGAGAAAGACCAACATGTTGCAATAGGTCTTCATCAACTTCGGTTACGGACCAACCAAATAACGCTTTAGCCACCTTAAAAATAGCAGGTTTAGCTTCATTAAATGTATATTCATTATGATGAATAAGAGTACCTGCTTGGTTTTTAACTCTTACGTTATATTCTGTTCGTTCAGTAATTTTAGTTGCAATAAGATAATAGAATGTAAAATCATCCATTTGATTATCCATGTGATCAAGGATATCAATAGAATCTGCTACCACAATTGGAATACCAGAATCCGTCCAACCCCAAATAATATTATGTGCTGAAATCTCTTCTTCTGGTTCTTGGCTATCGTCAAGATCAGTAATAGAACCCTCTAGTAGTTGATTATTTAAATCATCATCAACTATATTAGGAATATGATTTGTCATTGGTTGTTGCCTTCTTCCATTTCTAATAAGTATTTTTTGTAAGCTATGCAATATTGACATTGGTGTGTAATCTTATCTACATTGGGTAACATTCTATTACATTCAATACATTGACTTAAACATTGAGTACAACAAATCTTTCCATCATCTGATATACGATATGTGCCACCGGCATTAAGTCTCCAAATAGAACATCCTGTACACCAATAATTATTGGCTAAACAGATATCACAAAGACTAGAAGGTGTGGATACTCCTTGGATAGGATGATTTAATAATGGTTCTCTCATGTTCAAGAGTTCTTGTTTATCACCCACAAAATGGGTACTACAATGAGGACATGTATGTACTTGGAATTCGGTGTTATTTATACAATGTACAGAAAGAAAAGGTGAATAATCAACTTTTTTAGATTTAAAAACCATTTCTTTAAAAGGAAAACTCTGCGTACAACATGGACATTGAGTTAACCCATCGTAACAAGGGAGACACATTATGCCATAAAATGCTTGTTGCATAGTTTCATGATTTGAATAACGTTCACATTTATAACAAAAATTATAATCACTGTCATAACATGACATACATAATGTCATGTTATATGAATCATATCCATTTTCTAAAAATATTCCTGAGACATATTCATCATTTTCATTATGAAAATGTTGATTACAATTATTACAATTGCCATAATTATCGTAACATGCGTTACAAATTAAAACATTTTTATTTTCAATAAAATTAATTGATTCAGCTATATTTCCTGATTCAAGAGTGATAGTTTCTTTACAATCTTCACAAAACCATAAAGCAGTATTTTTCCGTGTTAAAAGTTCATTTGCAACATTAATAAGATGATCCATCTCTGGTCTATTGAGATAGGTTCTTAGCATAATAGTTTAATCTTTTCTACTAAAAAAATTACTTCTTTACAATTTTTCCTGGAACTCTAGATGAAATAGAAATTGATAATCTATCTAAAACAGAAGTAAAAGGCTCTGGAGTGCCACGATAAATTTGATTAATTGGTTTATCAAGATGTGCATCGGTATAGTATGCCTTGTAATTATTGTACATAGCCATACCTAACGTTAAGTGTAGTCCGTTATCAACATGTTTCGATTGATCATCAGGAGACTGAACTTTAACGGGAAGCCAAAGATCTTGATTCATAGTCCACAAGAAACCTTCTTGATCAGTCTTCTCTTCCCATGCTTTGGGTGAACTCAAGAAAGGATACTTCTGCTGATAATCTCTATAAAAACGAGTACCGTCCGTTTCTATCATATTGCGATCATTATAGGCTTCTCCACCACCAATACGACTAATCATATAATTGATTTTTTGTGCCATATTCATATTGATAGTATTAGCAGTATGATAAAGACACAACCAGCCCACACTAACGAACTTAGAGTAAGAACCGTAACCACGGCAATTTAAATTAGGAACGTTAGCATGGTATAGTTGGTCGTCTGGAAACATAACAGCTTTTGGCGAGTAAAACATGCGTGCGCCAAGAAAATTACCATCAATAAAATCACCAATAACAACTTGATATGGCATAGCTAAGCCATATGTCTTTGCATCATATGAGCCTTCATGTTCTCCCCAAATAATGGGATAAATACCTGGTTGACGTTGAACAACAAATTGTTCATGTCCTCCACTGCGCCGAATAGACAGTACGCCGGGAGGGAGAAATCCAGAATCTAAAGTTGCATATGCGGTATCACCAAATACAGATTGGAGTACTTGGTGTCCGTCATGTTGGGTTGTAGCACTTACACTACCGGATGTACGAAGTAATTCGACACCATCTTCATTGATGATAATTTGAGTCATTAAAATTATTTCCAGTCGTGAGATTCAATATTAGTTACAATAGAACTAAAATCAGCAGAAGCTGATGCAAACCAAGAAGTATCATTACAGATAGTATTAAGTGCTTCTAAACGTTTTTCCATTCTGTTATGTACGTCTAAAAGAGGAGCAATGCCCATTAATGATTTACCAAGTTGTTTGACCTCTTTTGGATCATTTGAAAGTTTTAATAGTGATGAAATAACTAAACCACCACCAAAATCAGTACGTTCAATAATACGAGTAATACGATCTCGAAGACTTTCAATCTCTGTTTTTAAACTATCATATGATTGATTTGCTGTTTGAGCACTAAATACAAATCCATCTAATTCTGGTAAAACATCAGGGATTATCTCAGGGTATTCTTGTTCTGCTGATTTACGAGTTGGCATTATTCCTCATTTGAGTACGGAGAGTTTGTATTTCTTGTAAGGCTTCATTTAATGTTATGAAAACTACAACACCAGCAGTAATAATCTTAACTGCTAATTGTGTGAATTCATCTACTACAATGCTAGTCTTACTAGCTATACTTTCTATTGGAGTTCCTGTTGTAATACCAATAACATCAAAATATAACACTTTCCGTGTGTTGAGTTCGTGTTCCTTCACGAAGGACCTTTCCATCTGAACCAATGAACCATGTTAGTATTTCCATAGTCATAGTGCCAAGTGCAATCATTGTCCCTATAAACCAACCAATAGAAGAAGTTATAATAGCTCCTATTAATCCTGTCATTATTCCAGCAACTGGTCCAGCACTGGAGATGATAGGATGACATACTTCACATGAAGATTTCACTGGGGTTATACCTATAATAATAGGACCCAATGGAATAATATATGGAAAGTCTGGGTTAGCATGTAACCATTTAGCAGAGAAATAATGTCCTAATTCATGACTTACTAAGACTCCAGTGCCAATAATCAATGATGAAGATATACGATAAGTTATTATTGAAGTTCCAACAATAGATCCAATAGATAACAATTGTCGTATAGTTTTTAATTCACGTCGAAGGTGTCGAGTCTTTATTGACTTTTGAAGATCGTCTTTTACGTTTGACAATCTTTCCTCCAATGATGTACTCATCATAATAGGGTTTTAGCATCTTGTGCAATAAATTTTGATTTTGTAACCAACCTTTTTCATTTTTAAGTTGGCGATAAATTTGTTTACGTTGTTGTGAATTTGTGTAACCCCAAATTCCTATTTCTTCATGTGCTATTATTGCGTAAGTAAGACAGTCATAAGATACAGGGCAATCTAAACAAAATCTTTTTTTAACTTCTTTTTCTTCAGCTTTTGTTTTAGGAAACATTAATCTTGTATTACCAGAACATTTAGCCTTTGACATCCATCTTTCTCTATCTACAATAGCTTCCATAATAATAGGACCTAATGTAGTAGATTTTAATAGAGTGCTTTGTAATACTGTCATGTAGTTCCTACCCTAAGGAAGACTCATTTGCTTTTGCAAAAGTATTTGCAATTGACATAAAAAGTTTTAAATTTTGTTCACTCATTTCTCTCATACAAACTGCAACTTCACGTTCTAAACGATTAAGTTCAAACATAGAGCTATCATCATGACCAATAATGTAGTTAATAAATTCTGAAAATGGAATTTTATAGTATTCTGATAACTGATACAGTGTAACAAGCTTAACTGATGAAAGATCACGATTCTCGTATTGTCCTATTGTCCAAGGAGAAATAACATTTTTGTTTTTCATATCATCCGTTTTAATACCACGGATAACACGAGAAAATTTTAATCGTGCACGTATACCAAATTGAACTTCTTCTGGAATAGATTTAGAAGAATATCTTTTTTGTGTTTTCTGTAAAGAAGATTTATCGGTCATTATTATTCGCTTTAGTCATTTGGATATGCTTATCTACTGCACGCTCAATATCATTTAGTGTACGTAACATCTGAAGAAGATGAGTACGACTTTCAATGAGCATGGGAAGATCTTGACCGATTTGATTAACACCTTTACTGAATTTGGCCATACGTCGTTCTAAAGCTACCATTGACGCAATACTTTTATTAAAAAGTTGAGCGTCCGAATGAGAGGTACTTTTGAGAGCACTACCAACAGTCTTAGTAGTGCTAACGATTTCAGAAATTTCGGTAATTAATCCACGAGGAACATTACCTGATTCCATTTTATAGCTACGAATCATACTTAATAAAGCTTCTAGTTGACGATATGAAGCTTGTTGTTGAGTGACCTTTATAGAAAGTCTACGTTGGAGTTCTTCGTCGTCATAATCTTTAACAAGTGTTGGAAAACGTTCGCGTAAAGCGATAAAAATTTCATAAACAACAGCAGCTTTAGCAAAAGTAAATTCTTTAGTTCTTACTCCAGAACCAACAAGACGACCACTAGACTTACGATCTCCATTCACTCGTTGAAGATACATTTCTTCTTCATAAGCGGCAGCTAATGATTGAATTGTAGGTTCGAGACGAAATACTTTATCAGCTTGTTGAAGATCATAAACTTTAAGACCAGTACGTGCAATAATTTCATGATGAGTAACTGGAAGTTGTAAAGTTTGAGAAAGCTCCCAAGCAAATTTCATTGTATAGAATTTGCCCCAATCTTCTTTAAATGCAGTCTCTTGACCAAGAAGTTCAAGTTCATGAGCTAGATCTTCAGGTGTAGCGAAAACATCACATCGAAGGGTTTCTAACCCTGCAATTTGTGTAGTACGCCAACGTCGTTCTCCCTTAAGGAGCATATACGTACCAGGCATATCTCCAAGGTCATAATGATTACGAATTTCATAGACTGCAGCAGTTTCATGCTGTCCTGTAATTCGCATTGAATCAGCCATATTCTTAAGACTAGGATCATTATCACTAAGCATAAAAAAGGGACGAGGATTACGAGGATTGGGAATAATTAATCCAACAGGAATTTCTTTAGTTTCAAGAACAACATGACGATATTTAGTAGGGGTAGTAGTAGACATAATAAATCCTTAAAATATAGGTTGAAAAGAAGCAACTCGATCGGTGATAATTTTATTAAGAGTAGTCCATACAGTTCTAATAATCCAAGTCTTATTGTTAATTAAGACTGATGGAGGAAGAGGTTTAAGATCCATCCATATAGTATGCATTCTATTGCCAGATGATTCTCTGTGTGCTTCATGGTATTGAAACATATTAATATGATCAATAATATGAGTACCTTTTACATCTGGAAAAAAGGGTTTTTCATTAAGGGTTTGTTGATCAGAAAACTCTTCAAGAGTAAGACCAAAGAAATGGTTAATGAAAGCAATAGCTGCAATAGTACGAGGAGTATCTGCTACTAAATTTCTAGCTGATTGAGCTAAATGTAGCCATTGCTCTGCGTTAAATGATTCTTCTTGAGCGCCTGCTTTACACAATGCTTGAATAGAACGATTTGCTAACACAGCTTCGTCTGCTATTTGTTCAGGTTTGCGGCGTGCTTCATAAGTACTCACTCTAATTCTTGCGTGCGATGTGAGTCTTGACATTGTTGATTCAAGTCCATGCAATTCAGAGAGTACGTCAATACCTGTGCTTGTGTTTTTAAATTGCGAACAGTAATCAAGATGTATGTATCCATAAAACGCTTTGCTCCGATGTAGCCAGAAGCCAATTTCGGACCATTTGATGTCAACGGTATCCCAGTAGTATATATGCAAAGAATCCGCAAGAGTTTGATCTTTCTCTACCCCGATAATCATTCGTTCATGATAACCAGCAGCAATAAGTTCTTCAACTTCACCATTAGGTTCTGCTGGCATTACTAATGCTAAACCATCGGTATATAATAAAGATTCTTTTTCAAAGATAGATAATTGACGTTTACACTTTTTGATCATAGAAGAAGACCAATGTAGATCTGATTGAGTCGTCAATTTTTCTCCACAAAACGAGTAGTATGTTGATGGCGTTTACGTGCCATAATAAGATCATTTAGTGTACCACCATAAACACCTCTAGTAAGAGCTGCTCGTACACCAGCAATAGACATCTTATTAATGTTTTGTTTTTCGGAAATTTCTCCAGAAATCTGTGCAGTACGTGCCTTACTTTGATGCGGTTCAGCAATGAATGAATCAATAATGGTTACTAATAAGTCATCTCTCATGGCTTCATTAATTTTATCCGCATTAGTTTGAGTACTAAACATTTTCTTTGTTTCTGGATCTTTAGTTCCAGCTACAAGTTTACGACGATAAGCAGGAAGTCCCATTTCATCTTCTTCTGGTTCAAATGCAATAATATTACGTAATGGTAACAAATTTTCTTTAGATAAAGACTGATCGCTTACTGTAATGGAATTAAAAGATGTACCAAGAAAAGCTAGAATTGGTTTACCATCTTCTGCAGAAACTCCAAGTTGACATATTAATTGACGATCAATAAATATATTAGTCCATTTAATTGTTTTATCGTCAGGCATATAAACCTTTACTGATGGATTCATTACATAATCTTTAGTAATCTCTCAATAACTTCCATTGGAATTGCATGATTAAATATATAATCATCAAAAGAACGATCGGCAAGTGAAATATTTTGATCTTCATCAAGATGGTCAATGCCTTCGTATAAACGAAGATCAATATCAATTTCGTATTTAATACCAAATTCACGATAAGTAATAAAAAGTTCTTCAATTACTTGATCACATGTAGCAATACGTTCCATTATTAAATCGGAATCAGTATGTGAATGAGATTTACAATCTTTTGCATGTTCCTCGTATGCAATAAATAATAACTTAACTGTATGCACTGCGATAAGACGATGCTCTATCGTATAGAGTTCATCGCGTTTTTTGAGTAGTCCATCACTTAATTCGTTTAATGTATTATAAATTGCTCGAATAGCAGTATGACCAGAATTAAACTCAGTAAAGGTTTTAATAAAAGCATCTGCATCTTTAATAGCGTCATCCATACTAGGATTAGTACGTTTACGTGGTGATGCTTTATCTGAAGCTATTGCTATTCTTTTACGAATTGATGGTGGAAATGAATCTAAAAGATGACTAATTTCTTCACCCATTTCAGGGAGTATAGTTTCATCACCAAAAAATACGTGAACAGTACCATCATTACATTTAGGACAAGGGTTACCATCAAATGAATGTTGATTAAGATTAACTACATCATCTTCTTCAAACAGATCATCATCATCTTCAAAAAGATGAGCATCTGGATCATAAGCATTTGATGCACTCATTATAAAACTCCAAAAAAGAATTGTAGGAACAAGATAAAAAAATTAAAAAAGAATACTGTCTAAAATTTTTTTTGCAGTATTTTTACGTAATGGGAGATTTATTATCATCCCAACGTCTATTCAATCTACCTCTAGCGCGTTTGATTGCATCCAAAGATGATGTTAAGGTATATTTTTCTGTTGTAATATTAGGATCATTATTTTCGAGTTTAGCGATTATATCGTCTAAAGAATTAATAATTCCATCAAGATCTACAATAGTATCTTTTTGCCAACGCTTAGACATCATAAATCCCCCTTTATACATATTTTAAGAATGGTGGACCGCACGGATATACATACATTACCGTGCAGCCCCATAGACTCCGCCCATCAGCATCTCAATAGTGGCGTATGTTAGCTTGACTATCGCAGACTGACTGTGAACTCATGTCTATGTTGGTGGACCTGGGGGGAATTGAACCCCCGTCTTAGTTGGCTACAAAGAACATCATACGACTATTTCTAGTTTAAATAGCTAGACCTATTTGCTGTCTTTCCAGCTGTCTGGGGATAAGAATTTGACTCCTAATCCTCCACCAGGTCGTCTTTCCGAACCAGTCATGTTACATATAGGTCTTTGCCTAATGTCATCTCGTTTCGGTTAATACGGATGAGATTCCGTAGATCTCGTCTATCAGACGAGGGCACCCTCAAGTGCATCGAACTCAGCCCAGAGGGCGTCCGAATCATTTGCAACGGTTACGTTGGCATTTGTTTTTGTGAACCGTTTTAAGTCTCTGTTCAAGACTAGTCGGATATTAATTTTCGCTTCACTAATCGAAACCTATCAGGCCCGTGAATTTCTATAGTACCATAGAATCCTCTGTGGCAAAGGTTATTACAAAAAACCTATCATCAAAGTATTTGGCAAGGATTGGTTCTACTTCTACTTCGTAATCTAACCCACCAATACCACAACCTGGTCTAGGTACTATAACTTTTTGAGGAAAAAGTAGACAATCAACCAATTCAGTTAAAGCTTTAGCTGATTCTTCAATAAGCTTAAGATCTCCAGGTGAACCTGGCTTATCCATTGTGGGGAAAGCAACAAGCTTAGGATTGCCATCATTGTAAAAACCATATTGAAGAGGTTTCCAAATATTATCTGGACTATCCTTATCAAGGATGTGTCCCCATACTTCAGGAAGAGTAGGAAATAGCTCTGCCGCTTCTCTTGCTTGTCCCCCTCCCATAGAAAGGTGTCCATTTATAACTGTTCTATTAGTAAGAACACAAATTAGATCTGCATCTTCTAAATGATCCCAGCAATTACCAAATATGTTAATCATTGTAAACTTAAACTTCCCATGTAACAGAGACTACCAAAGTCATCTGATTTATTGTATGATTTATCGTAAAAAGCTGTAATTTTTTGTTCTATTTTATCAATAGCCCATTCAAATTCAAGATCATACTTAGCAATATAATTAACTAAGCTACCAAATTTAATTTCATTAAGAGATAAAAGAAAAGTGTAAATTTTACCTGAATTAGAAACTATTATTGATTGAAGATATTCCATCCGGTACTGATTTGATGTAAACGTTCCCGCAAAACATGAGGCATGGTGTGAAGCTGGATCAGAACATTCAGGATAATTGATTCCATTAGATTTAAAATCCTCAATAGCTTCTCGTGTTTTGTCTCCAGAACAGTTAACGTTACTAGAGTAATAGCCTACTGGTTCTGGTCGACCATGTTCATACTTATGTTTAGGTACGTGCATAACGCCACCATACGCAATCATAAGGTGTACCATAGTTTCAGTATATTGACTACGCAATTTGGGTGGTGTTATCATCAGGAAGTTTACCTTTAGAAAGACGACGTTTCTTTTTGGGTATAATACCCATACGTTCAGAGAGTTTATCTAAAAACTCATTTGCAAGCCAATCAGCATTGTTGACTTCGCGGCGAGGAACATGTTGTAATCTAAAGCGAAATACTTCTCTAATATCTTGAATAGTTATAAGATAAGGAAGTAATTCTACTGTATCACAACTCCAACTACCATTAACTTGATTCACAACAAGTTTGGAATCAGAATAAATTATGGGATCTTGTAGATCAGCAGCCCAGCACATCATAATGGCATTGAGTACAGCTTCGTATTCAGCTTCATTATTTGTACGCTTGCCTAAGCCACGGGCAAAACTTCCTATGAGTTTACGATTTTTATAAATCACAATTCCACAAGAAGCCTCACCCATGACTTCGGTTCCTTGACCACGGCTAGCACCATCAACATATACTTCAACGAGCATATGTTATATTATACCTTATAAAAGGTTCTGTTGAAAGTATAACTCAGCTGCAGTTTTCCATTCTGGATCTGCATTCATAGCTAATTCTTTGGCTGGGGTTTTGTGATGGCCCGAATTTGTATGTAGCTTTTGATGATCAGCATTGACGCAAAAAACATCGCCACAAGTAGTGGAAAGCCTGCCATTGAAGAAGAATCCTCTGGAAAGGAACCAGACTGCTCTTTTGGCAGAGATAACATTAATTGGTTTTTGGACTGCAAGATAACCCTCATCTCGATAGGAGTCTTTTGTGGCTTTTTTCTTGGTGGTAGTTCCAGTCCAATAGATACATCCATTGTCTTGCAATTGAATCATAGTAGGAACTTTTGAACCAATTTCAGACATTAATGAATCAATGTTAATATCTGATTCGTCATATTTTTTCATAAAACCTCTTTGAAAGTTAAACTGAAACAGTTTGTTGAGAATCTTTTTGAATTTGGAGAATAAGATCTAAAAATAAATCTTGAACTTCTATTATAGTAATAAGTTCTCGACCTGAAAATTCAGTGAGTTTATTATGAATAAGTTTAATCAATTCATCATGCATTTGATAAGATAGTACTTCTTGAATATCTAATTTATCAGAATCCTTATGTTTGATCCTACTACTAAGAGTGTTATCAGGCATACGAAAACGAGGAAGACGAAACTTACCTTGGGATACCAACGTAAAAGCTTTCTTTCTAGGGAATCTAATTTAGGATAATGTAAAAAATGATAATGAAAAGAATTTTTAACGAGGGCTTCATTGGACAGAAGACCAATAAGGAAAAAAGAAAATATAGTCTTAATAATTATTACTGGTAATAAACCAATATGTTGAAAACCAATATTAAGAAGAAAACTTAACTCTGTATAACCTTGATTTTTAGCAATATAAGTAGTAATAGAATCCATCAAAGTAGCAAGGAGAGTCACTACTTGGATAATTCGTACAGCAAAATTCCAATGTATCCATGGATATAATGTTTTTGGTTTGTGAGAGGTAGCTTGTGCCACCATTTCTCCTAATTTAGTTTTAATGCTGTTATTATATCAAACAAATGTTTATTCTTCAGAGTCTTTATTATTAAATACTAAAGAATAAACACCAAAAACAAGTAAAGCAAAAATGCCTATTGTAATTAAACTAGCAGCTAGACTAATTACAATACGTAAAAGAATAAGAGCTAGGATTACAATAGCAATACTAGCTATAACTTTAATTATAGTCATTTTTTCCTTCAATCATTTTGTTGATAATTTTCTTTGCTTTATTATCAAATTTCAATATAGTATTACAAGTACATTCTGGATGAGGACAAATCATCATACCAGGACTATCTGTAACTGGTAATCCATCTTCAAACTCAAGGAGAACCTCATGAGCTTCTAAATCATGATCACATATAACGCAAAAGCCTTGAGTAGATCCTTCAACTTTAAATAGTTCAGACGACATGATTTTTAGCCTCTTCAGGCCATGGATTAAGTTCAATCCAACTATCATCTGCCATAAATGTATGACACCAATCTTGAGTAGAATCACAAGTAGGACAAATGAATCCAGCGAGTGTAGCTACAAGTTTATATTCATTAGTACCAACATCAAAAGTATCTCTGCACTTTGTACAAGTAAAAGGATGCGTAAAACCAGATACTTGATATTGATTAATTGAAATTACTTGTTTATGAGTAAATGGTGCAATAATTTTATCTGTCAATTTGTTCCCTTATAATTGAGAATTTGATTAAGGGTATGACGAATAGTTACTAGATCTTCTTGATCTCGCATCACCTGATGAATGTCTTTGTATGAATCGGGATGCTCGTCTAAGAGTTCTTTATCCTTATTTGAGAGCCAGGATTTTCCTTGCATAGCCGATTGAAGGCTGTCGAGCGATAATTCCCGTTTTGCACGTCCACGTGACATCTTACGACCAGCTCCATGCGAGCAGGAGTTGTATGACGCGGGATTTCCACTACCTTGTACAATGAATGAACTCGTACCCATTGATCCAGGGATGATTCCCATATCATCAGATCCAGCCTTAATTGCGCCTTTACGCGTAATCCAAAGGTTACGTCCATGGTGATTCTCTCTTTGAGTAAAATTATGATGACAATTAATTCGTTCTATTTCTTCGATGCCATCTCTTACGCAAGAATTAATAATAGTTAACATATTATTCATCATGACATCACGATTCAATGCTGCATAGTCTTGTGCCCAAAGCATATCATCAATATAAGCTTTAAATTGATCAGTACCTTCTACTAGATAAGCAAGATCTGGGTCTTCAAGCTGAATAAAATATTGACGCATAAGTTTCTGTGCTTTGTCAATATGTCGTGTAGCTAGTACATTACCTACACCGCGTGAACCAGAATGAAGAACTACCCAAACATCTTCGTTCTCATCGAGACATATTTCAATAAAATGATTTCCCCCACCGAGCGTACCCATTTGAGAAATTGCTTTACCCTCAAGATGCCATCCTTCTACTCCTGGCGAAAAGCCAATAGCTTCTCTAACATTGATATTGTTATTCCAATCATTTGTTTTACCCATACCACCAGGAATCTTTTCTGAGATTAAAGGTAGTATGAAATCAAGTGAATCAGGAAGTAAAGATGCTGTAATATTTAATTTACTTGCGATCATCCCGCAACCAATATCAACGCCAATTGCAGCAGGAATAATTGCTCCCTTAGTAGGTATAACGGATCCTACAGTAGAGCCTTTTCCAAAATGTGCGTCAGGCATGAGTGCTACATGGCCGGAAACAAATGGCATACGAGAAGTACGATCAGCTTGTTCTACTACTTCTTCTTCCAATGAAGATGCCCAGTTAAGAAGTTTTGGAGTAATCTGCTCAGGAGGCATGGTGATTTCCTTAAAAAACTTGGAGGATTGTTTGTGTAATATTTATTTATCTTATTTTGATAATGAAATAAACGATCTGACGAACCATAATATTCGTGATATATATTAATTGCTTCGGTAGAGTAAGGATTTAAATTTGAAAGCCTACGCATATCAACACATGCATGGGTATATTCTTGTTGTAAAGAAATTAATTGATCATCTTCATATGTATCAGGAAATAACATTCTATATATTAACCTCTAAAAGGAGGAGGAATTATCTTGTGTTTAAAATGTATATCCATATGATATTTAAGCATTCGTGAATACGCATTTTTGTAAGCATTAAATAAATTGTCATCTAAATAATTATTTTGTTGATTTAGTAGATGTTTTGATCGTAAAGAAGCAGTTTCTCTTTGAAGTTGTATTAACTTGTTATCTTGAAGTAAATCAGGAAATAATTTAGACATCTTCTTCAATTTGAACTTTTGGACAAATTTTTTCATAAATAGCTTTTATTTCTTCTATCCTTTTCTTAATAATAGAAGTAAGAATTATAATTATAAAAGCTACACTTAATCCAACTATTAAATAAGGTAAGCTAGAACTAAAGAAGTTACCAAATGAAATATTTCCAAACATAAAAATTGATACTATTACTAATGGAAGTAAAATCATCCAAGGAGCAAATTTTGTTGTTTTTTGTGTAATAGGATTATAACCATATTTATAAAGAGAACTATTAGGAGTATGAGTAATAAAAGTATTTTGAGGATTTTTATCTCTTTTAAGCCATCCAGGATAAAATCCAAAAATCCATGAAATTAAATTAAATATTGCGATAATAGAAAACACAATCGGTGCCGCAGCAATAAGCCCTATTGTAAAAACAATATATGTAAAGATCGTCATAGGAAGATACACCCAATATACAGTACATGCATGAGCATTAGCAATACGTTTATGGCTAAATATATCATGTGTAAGCATTCTATAACGACGACTAGTAGTAGGAATTGTAGCTAATTTTTTCTTTAATTTAGATATTGTGGGAATACCCATAATATAATTCCTTAGTTTGGAAGATAACCATTATAACGAAAAAATTGTAATTTTTCATATAGAATTTCAGCTCTTTTTTTATAAGCAGTTTCTTTATCAATTAATTTTTGATGATTTAATGTTTGGCGACGTAAACCAGAACAATATACGTATTCCATATTTCTTTCAAAATCATCTAATTCATGTGCAGCCAAAACTGCTTGTTGAAAAGCTTCAGCAACTTTAATACTAAAAAGATCTATTTCTTCGCTTTCGTATATGTTACAAAAAAGGTCACGATCTTTTGACATCTGAAGACCTATCTTGATCAATCCATTTTATCAAATTTTTTTGAGCTGTTAGTCCTGCATAGCAAGCATCTATACTCATAGATCTTAAAGTAAGAAATTTAGCTCTCAGTACATAATATCTTCTTCGTTCTTGAAGAAGAATTTGTCGTAGGTCTTCAATTTTTTCTGCATCAGTCATAATTCTTCTCTTATACCATCAGACCATTCGACAACAGTACCATAATCTGGATGAGCATAAATATGAACATCACAAAGCTGTTGCCAGGATTGCCACCATACGTAAGAACCACTTGGTGTTAACCAACGTTGTGCTACTGAACCATCAGAAAAAAGACATACTTCAAATTGTGGTTCATTAGATTCATTATAGTTATCTTGTTCATAATCTGGTTTAAGACTACGAGCTAGAGTTCTATATACTATCGCTGTTTTCATTTGTTTCACAATCGATTAAATTTTCTAGTATCTCACCAATAGATTCTGTTGTTATGTTGTCCATAGCTTCTTGTACATCTAAAAAATAATCACAGCTAGGACATATACCACGTTCTTTAATATCACGTGTTATATGATTATGGTTTTGCCAGGGTAATCTACTCATTCAATGAACTCCAAATTATCATTACTTTGAATAATATAATTATCTGGTAAACGACATATGCCAAGATAACATTGAGCATTAAGGGGACAGCTCCAAAGATTATTGATTCTACGTCTAAGCTCTACAACTGTAGTTCCGACAAGATCACGATGCTGAAAACTATAATATATATATCTTACTGTAGCTGGAATGATTAATAGATCACCATCATATGGAGTTATTAAATCATTACAATGATTATCTACATAATCAGAAAATAAAGTATGCATTTTATTTCGCTAAATCAAGCGTATATTTTTGAACAATAGTTCCTTTAGGTACAATGATTCTGTATTTTGTAGGTGCACCGCCATTAGCTGTATGCCACCAAGTAGCTTTATCATTGTCTGGAGTACATACCCAGATCTTAGGAGATTCAGTATTTGATTCTTCGATAATACTTTGATCGGTAGGAACAGAAGCCATTCTATATCCATTATCAACAGGATAATAGTAAAAATATTGCCAATCTTCATTTACATAACCACTAAATAGAGCAAATCTACCATGAGTAGTAGTAGAATCATTTATTGCTACCATTGTAATATAGCCGTTACATGAGTAATGTGGTTCCCATGTTGCCATATATACAAAAGTAGGGATAAAAGCAAGAAAAGTACAAACGATAGCAATAAGAACAGATGCCATAAACCCAAACTCAAATGCAAATGATAAATTATTATCAATTTTATAATAACCAATAGCAGTAAATATATAGCTAATGACAAAACTTAAAATCATAACAACAAAAGGAAGCATATTAAGCCTAACTATAAGTGATAGCATGACCAGTAGCGAGTAAATGATCAGAAAGATTATTTTCTCCAGCTACTACTTCAGCTATCCAACGGCCATATTTATCGTGGCCATGAATAATGATATTAGATATAGTCCATTTCTGAACCCATTGTTCTGTAAACTCTTTAGCAAGCTTGCCTTCAAATGTATTCTTTTCCGGGCAATTAACACGAGCTAATCTTATTCTAACAGTAGTAAATACTTTAAAACCAAGATCTAAATTAAGATCCAACGTGTCGCCATCAACAACCCGTTGGACACCTAAAACTGCAAATGGTTTATAAGACATTATGCTAATGTCGGTAGTTTATCAAGAAAATTACCAACATTGCTATCACTGTTAATAGGGAATACAACAATTTTATTATTGAATCCTGCATCAGCAAGAGCTTTTTGGTTCATGGCTAATTCAGCTGGAGTATTAATTCCGATTTTTCCACCAGGAACAACCAACCATACTGTAGCACTATCAGATTTCTTAGCAAAGAACATATTCTGTCCTTTCTGCATCGGTGAAGGACCCGGTGCCGGTACTCCACTGTTAAATACGCTCTTCACGTAATCAGCAGATTGTGCCGCTCCCCAATGTGTTACTGACCAATGTACATGGTTCCAGTGAGGATCTGAACCATTATAGGCTGACCAACCTTTATTAACTTGCCATCTCTTCTTGGCATGGGTGATCTCTTGAATTTGTAGTTCTTTTGCGTACAGAGTAAGGAATGCCACTATAGCAAGCCCCTGAGCGGTTTCAGAGGTTTGAGAAGGACAACCAATATCTCCAGCACGCCATACACTATGTAGACTTAAAGACCTACTACCAGCGACTGTACGGCAATTATAAAGACCTAAATTAGTTGATCCTGGTACTCGAGCAAGTAATTCTGCTTGAATTGCTTTAGTACCAGTATTAGGATCATTAGGTTTACATTGACTTCCGGCTGATTCATAAACATAGCCTGCACTACTAAATGCTCGGCGGATAGTATCAAACATACTTTCATAGTATAGCAGAAAGTATTAACTCCACCAACTCATATACATTGGACGTAAAGATTGTACAACACTAGGACTATGAAACATGTCAAAATACTGACAAATACGGACAATCTCGTCAGGAATTTTAGGTTTAACACAATGTTTAAATTGATTAATAGTTGTAAAACCAATTTGAGATAAATACTCTGAGATTATTATTTCATCATCAAGAATACCCAATAAAGCATTGACGGTATTCATTAATTCAATTGAAATTGATTCTCCAGTTAAGGTACTAACAAAGAAACCATTGTATGGAAAGATACCATCTTCTAAATACTGAGTAGCAGAAACTATTTTGTAATCATCAGTTCCTAAAATACTTTGTTCAATATGATCCAAAGTATCACCATAACGATACCAATTTTGGTGATAGAGAGGGCGGATACAAAAAGATAATAAATGATCCTTTTTATCTACATTTTTATCCATATTAAAACAACTATCAGGGAGATCAGGATATTTAAAAGTAGGCTTTTTCTCATAAGCTTTTTTCATAACTGCTTCGAAAAAGATTTCATGTTCATCTTTAGGAAGAGTTTCTAACCATTCAAAATAATCAGGTAGCTCATGATCATAAAGTTTATCAAAGAATTCAGAATGAAACACATCGTTGGTTACATTAATAAGACCATAACCAACCATCTTATTGATACGTATACCCATTAGTAAATACTATCATTATTATGGTGTAAACGATTATATTCTTTACGAATTTGGATATTGTCTCCAATAGTACGGACAAGCCCATAAACACCATAGCCAGCAAGAATAGAGATAAGAAAAGTCATTATATTTCCTCTTTAGATGTAAGTATTGAAATACCTAATGAATATTTATGTGCCATACGTAATCGTTTTGCTTCATCTTCAATAAGATAGTTGCGTCCGAAATTATCGTGTAAATCAGCTATTTTGACAGATAATGCAATTGGATTCATTTTAACTCGATGATAATAATCTTCGTTTGATTCTCCTTGAACTTTTGTAATAGCAATAACTGCTTGAACAATTTCATCTGGAAAATGATTACGAAGTTCAGCAATTGTCATTTCTGTATCTTCGATAATATCATGAAGCCATGCTACTGCTTCATATTTTTGTTCTTCTTCCTTTTCCCAAAAAATTTTGGTATTAAGAGTACGTATTGATACTCGATGAACATGAAGAAGATATGGCTCATTATCATGTTTATTTGTTTGACCATGATGACATTTAAGAGCTAATGATAAAGCCTTGCTTGCATAATTCATGTATCAATCTTTGATAATGCAGGTTCTTCAGAAGCAATGCTTGGTGCCCAAATAATACAACCATTAGCTTCTTCAATTAATTCAACTACACTATATGCATCCCATACTGCATTAATTAAATGTTGTCCAAAATTATCATTAGAATCATATGGATTAGAATCTAAAATAGTTTCTGCAAGTTTAATATGAGTTTTATTTAATACTAATCTTTCACCATTAGATTTAATAAAAGTAACACCTACTACAAGACCTGGATATTTACTCATTAGATTCTACCTTTTCAATAGTTTCAATGATTTGAATAACTCTATCTTTCCAAACACGAATATTTTCTTCAGAAATTTGATTACCATATGAAGGATACTGTAATGTAACTTCTTGTTTATGAATTTCTATTATACCAGAATATAGAATGAGATCAGCTTTAAAAGCTGCACCATTCTTTTGAACTTGAACAGTATACATACCATTATCTAAAGTAGCATGCCATAAAATATATTCATTTTTTGGATGTTTAGGAAGATTGTTTTGTGGTAAAGTAAATGATAATTGTGTATTAGTCATCAGAAATCTTCTTATTAGGAAAAAGTGTACGATATTTTTTAGTACGTAAAATGATACCTACAAAATTAAGAATAGCAATAAAAATTCCAAAACATAAAAAATATATAGGTGATAAATCAAATGATATTATCCATATAAATAACGATACAAATGCTAGTAATATTCCAAATAATAGTCCTAAGAAAGTAAAAAATAATCCCATTATTAGAAATCTATCTAATATAGTTTCTTCAGAAGTATCACTAAGCCATTTATGTATTGAATCAAGAATTAATTTTAATCTATTCATCATTTATTTCTTTATCAGGAAATAAATCTTTACGAAATTTTTTTACATAATTAATAGCCCAAATACAATAAACTATAATTCCAGTAGGAATTAATAGTAACCAAAACTCAGATGGTATATTTAAAGAAACAATATAATGTATTAATTTTACAAATAATATAATACTAAGAGTGAACAAAGATGCACTAATCCAAAGAAAACCAAGAAACAATACATAATCAGCTATTGTTGGCCGTTTGGTTGTATCATTCCATGATTTAATATCTGAACGTAATTGTTTAAACACAATTTTCCTTTCGACAGTGCCGATGAGGAGATTCGAACTCCTAAGCCCTTACGGGCGGAAGATTTTAAGTCTTCTGCGTATGCCATTCCGCCACACCGGCAAATTTCCCATAGTTAAAAACATGTGCTGTTACGCCAAAGATTCGACTGACCAACTCCTCATGCGAATTAGATATAGTTCTATTAAACCTATAGATTTATAATAGCTACAAACGTTGGAACTTCACTATTATTCATCAGATAATAATGCTTAACTATAAGACACATGAGACAGTGAACCACTCATTATAGGCATGTAGATTAGTATGTAGTTTTAGATTTATTCTGTACATTTCTACATACTCATGTATTGCCAGTTTGCCGCGAACTCTAACAATACAATATTTATTTCTACACGTTGACCCTGACAGAAATCCTACTTTTTCATAAGTGATTTTGGACTCTAACAGTCCTCCATGCAACAAGAATTTCGGAAGATCACACAACCAAATAAAAATCACCGTCTTAAGACTCCTATTTTTATAATGTCTAAGTGAACCTGTTGTATCAAATGGCTGCTTCTAAGCCCACCTTTATAATTAATTATGGGAAGAATTTATAAATGAGTTGATAATCTATTTTGAAGACGTTCACTTTGATCAAAGAACTCAGGTGAATTAACTGATGCCTTAATAAAGTCTTGTGCAGTTAACTCTCTACCAATACGTTCTTCTACGCAGCCAATGCAAAGAAAGCCCGATTTTGCAAATCCATCTGAACTTAAACCAGTAAGTTCCCATACCATGTTTTTAAGCATGTAATACTCATTAATTTCTTGAGTATCAACATTACAATCCAAACATAATGCTAATGGTAAATCTGGTAGTTCTTGCTTTGAAAAAGCAAAAAGAATATTTTCAATTTGACGAGCTAATCTTTTTGTAGCTATTTCACGATAATCATCAATAGCCTTATTATCTTTATTTGATGCATCAAGATCATGATAATTAGCTTTACGTTCTTTATCTTGCCAAAAACAATGTTCGTTAAGATAGAAATATGCAGTAAAGTAATCGGGATCCTCTTGATCCGTGGTCACATGGACACTAAGATCAAGAGGTCTGACATCACCATGTGGACTAGTCATCTCGATGAACCACCAATTTGACTGAATGCATTTCACATAGCGTAAAAGCTTCTTCTATTGTAGAAATAGTAAGAGGTCCATCAATATGAAAAGGATGAGTTCGCATAGTTATCCCATCTTCGCGTTTAAAACGCCAAACTAATCCACTTCCAGACCAATCTTCTTCAATGGTCATGATAGCCATGTTTATTCTTTTTCTGTTTGAATTGTTTCTGCTGCGTCAACATTAATAACATCAGTAACAGTAACAGCAGCCTCTGGAAGAGCAGCAGGTGCAGCAGTATTTACTACTCGTAGTGGTGCTAATCCAGCTTCATTAGCAAGTTTGTCCAAGATGCTTGATGCATGGTCTGCACGTTGTTCACGAGCAATAGAAAGACGTGCTTGTTCAGTACTGCCACCAGCCAAACGATTGGTGGCATTTGCATGTGCAAGGCGTCCACGAACAACATCACGTGCTTCCTTCAATGAAGGAATACCGCTATCAATTTCTTCAGTAAGACTTTGCATTGCTGCGCTTTGAGCTTCAGCAAGTTCTGCAGATTTCAGATCACCTTCAAGTTGAAGTTGTTCTGCGTATAGCTCTTCCATCTGTGCATAAGTATCATCAGAGATGTTCTGAGCTTGCTGTGCTTGTAGCTGTGCTGCAGCAAATTGTTCAGTTAAAGAAGCTACTTGAGATTCTAAAGCAGCTACACGTGGAGCAACTGCTTGAGCAGCTTCTATGTAGAGAACTTTTTTCTCTTCATCTCGTTCTTGCTGCGCTTTACGCATAGAGAAAATAGCTTCATCTTTAACTTTATCGTAATCTTTTTGAGCTTCAGCAAGAAGAGCGCCAATTTCTTCTTCATTAGCTACAACATTGATAGCTTGTTCACGAACTTTGCGAAGTTTTTCTTTATGTCCCGCGATCGCTTGTTCGATAGTAATTTGAGCATCGTAGCTTGCTTTACGATTGCTGCGCATTTTATCTACTTGATAGTGACTTTCACGCTTAAAGAATGAACGAATTTTTTGCCAAAGTGTCATAATGATTCCCTTTTAGAAGTTATGAGGTTGAGTTTGATTAATTCTTTCTTCTGCTTTATTTAAAGCAAGAAGTCTAGTTTGCACTTTATCAAGTAGATCTTGTGCTGCACCAGATTGTAGTTCACCCATTTTTGCATCGTTACGATAACGACGTGTAACGGGAATTGCTATAAGTTCATCTCGTTTAGTTTCAAGTTCATGAAGAATATTTTTATAAGTTTCTTCAGGAAGTTGAGAACGAGATGCCTTAAGACGTTTAATTTCTTGTTCGATTTGATAAATCAAATCAGCACAAGGATTAGATTCAGAAAGACGTTGTTGAATTTTTGCACAATAGGGCCATGTAAACGCAAGCCATGGTGCATAAATAAGTGAACCTGTTTTTGATACTTGTGTATCTAAAGTAGATCCAACTTTAGTCAATCTCCAATCTATATTTTTATAATATTGATAACGATTTTTATATTTATCTGCATAATATGCAGCACCAAATCCAACAAAGGAAGTAAATAACCACCAAGTGGGAATAAAAATCCAAAATGAAGTGTTTAGTGGAGTTAAAGAATAACCATCTGATTTAGTACTAGTACTGGGAGTAATTACAGAAGATAGATTACCATTCCTAATCTGAGTAATTGCTGACTTAGTAACAATATTTAGATGTCCACATTCAGTACAGTCAAGACCTGTATTGTCAAACGGATTGGATCCTAGTTGTTTTTCTAGTCCAGCATATCTACCAGATGGAGCAATAAAAGTATCTATATTGATTTTCTTGTCAGATAGAGTTACTGCTAATTTATTAAGACTATCTGATGTACTAGGTTGTTCTGCTCCAGCAATTACTTTATAAAAATGATTACGAGCTTCAACATTTTGAACTGTAGGTTCTTGGCTTTTGGTATATGCTTGACTAAAAAATCCTATACTCATAAAACCTGCGCCAAGTGATAAAGATGCAATAGCTACAATTCTTTGAATCTTATTAAAGAATTTATGTTTTGTATGTTTTTCTTGTTCAATACTCATTAATGATCACCTTATTCGATCGGGTTGAGTATCGTTTTTGCCAGCCATTGTGCCACAACGAGTGCAGTAATTGGTCAACACTTTGTTTCCTCCACCAATTTTAGTTTTGAATCGGTGAGAATACAAACAACGAAGTGGTTTCTTCATAAACAAAGAACTAATAAAAGCAAGTACTACAAGTGCTGCAACAACAGCACACCAAGCAAGAAAAGCTTGAGCAAATGTATTAATAAGAAGACGAATATTTTCTTGTGTCATTTGATTCCCTTTAGTATTATTCCTGGTGAGAGTCTACGAAGGGAATCTTACGTAAACTCCCACCAGGGATCTAAATGTTAAGGTTTACCACCATTAACGTTGATACTTGTACCGCCAGATCCTACGCCATTCTTAGCAGCAAGATATTCTGCACAGTTTACATTAATTGCAGCAAGTTGTTTACATAGATCAATTTCTTGTGCATTTTTGATCTGTGCATCAAGAGCAGCTTTTTCAGCTTGATTACGTTTTGCTTCAAGTTGAACAGCTTGATTAACTTGTTCTGCTTTCAATTTGTCTTGTTCAATCTGTGCACGAAGCTTTGCTTGGTCAGCATCAGCCTGTGCAGAAGCAGTTTCAGAAGCAGCATTTGATAGAGCAGGATCTGCTGGACTAATACGAATAATCTGAATTTGCATTTGTGGACAGACATCTGGCTTAGTAGGATCGTAATTGGTACCACAGAAAAACTGTGAACCTAATTGACTGTTCATATCATCAGTAAAGATTTTACCAATGTTTTGTTCGATCTTTGCCCAAGTAGAACCACCAGATTCTCCAGTGATATCTCCAGAGTCATTTGCATTAACGTCCCAATTTTCCTTTAAACGTTGCCAGTTATAGTTACTGATAACTGAAGGAACGGTACGCTGAAGGCTAATGCCCATATTTTCATTAAGCCATTTTGCCCAGCAACGATTTTGATTACCACAAGGTGTACCATCTTGACCAGGAGCATTAAATAGAAGATCTCCATTATTAGAATTACGTTTGCCATGTTGAGCAAACCATTCACAAATGTTGTTACGATTAAAAACAAACCGAACTTGTAGTTCAGTTTCAACAGGAACATGGTTCTTATCATTGGCTCCAATAAAAGATGGAGCACCAGGATCAGATAATGTTCGATCCCTGTTAACCATATAAAAACGATTAGAAGTAGGAATCAATACAAGACGTTCTTTTGTTGTATTGATTGTAATTGTGTCAGAACCAGGTTCAAATGAATCTTTAAGCTTTCCAAATTGATCATCTTTATATTCAAAAAGACAACCTTTTGAATCAGTTGGAATAGGTTTACTTTCTTCATCAAGACCACAAGCAGCAAGGAAAAGAGATCCTGCTGTAATAGCAATAAGTGTATTGCGAAATTTATGTTTCATATTTTCCTTTAGTTAGTGTGAATATTAATAATTACAATTTTCAAACAATGTAGATTCGTCATCTTCTTGATAGTGTTTATAATATGCCATGCCATGCCCTGACATTTTGGTATAAAAGTATAAAGCAGCCATCAAAGCATTTTGTCTTAATGTTAATCTAACATCAATTTCTGGCATTGAACCTTCAAAATGATGACACGTTTTTTGTTGATGAGAAATAGTGCCTAAACCAGCACACATGTTACATTCTCTATGAATATAACCTTCTTCATCTTTAAATCCATCATCATCTGATCTGACGTTTTCGTAACAATAACGACAAATCATTCCTTGAGGAAGGACTATTTTTGTTGCATCTTTATAGATTGGTGCATTGTATCTAATGCCAAAATATTCTATCATTTAGATTTTGCAATCATTTCTAAATATTTATTAATTGATTGTGAATCCCCCGTTGCTTTCTGTAGGTCATCACTGATTTTTACACAAGGAATACCCATTACAGATTTTGGTTTAATAATTGTTGAAAGAGTTTCATAACCTAAATCATTAGTAAGGTTAGTACCCCAACCAAAACCAACATTGATTTGTTTATGATATCGCTCCCATAACAAAGACATTGTTCTCATATTTAAAGAATCAGAAAAAATAATTAATTTTTCTTTTGGATCTTTTTTCAGTGATTTGATATAATCAATCCACATATCTCCAATTTTAATAGGATCAGCACTGTCTTGCCTCATGGCAGGGTAATCATCTATGGTATACGAAGGAATTGCATCCATAAATACTGGAGTAGTATATGTATCAGGTAATAGTATCATTAATTCTGGATGTTTTCCATACATACTTCTCCATTGACGAAGAACCATATTTGTAGCATCTTTTATTGTATATGGATTTGATTCTCGATATTGTGAAGCTGTAGTAACCATGAAAATTTGATGCGCCATAGTACCAATAGGACGTTGTTCGTATTGCATAGCCAAAAGTGTATTAGATGTACCTACAACTTGTTCAGGTAGTTCTTCCATAAGGAAGTCATATACACGCCATTGCCAACTGTGAGAAAATCTACGACGAGTACCAAATTCAGAAAAGTAAATACCTGGATAACTTAATAAATAGTCACGTTTTTCTAAAAGTCGTTTTTCGCCTTCAGAATATTTGGTATCAAAATCATCAAAATAAAATTCATTAACAATAGAGAGAATAATTGTTTCCCAAAACATGGCTTTCCACCAAATATCTTCATACTCAATAACAAGATGACCATTATTGGAAGAAACATTTACTTCACATAATTTCATTTGAGTAAGATCTTGGATGTATTCTTTATCAAAATATTCTAATTGAAAAAGATATTGAATTTCTTTTTCAGTAAAAGATAATTGTTGAATATATTTGAAAGCTAAATTTAATTCAGGAATACTGATTCGATTACCAAGAGGTACAGCGAAAGAACGGTTACGAAATTCGTAACGTACAGTCTTGGTTTTCTCATATTTCCAAGCGTATTGACTCATTGTAAATTGGTAAAAATCATTATCTAATAATGAAGTAATCACGATTACCTTTAAAGGGGATGATTAATGCATCTGTCTTTTCCCTTAAGGGCTAAAGACTTGCAAGGTTTATTTTTATATGTAAATCCAGAACATAATTTCCTGTTTTTAGTATCATAAAGAGTTGGGTGTTTAGCCTTATCTCTTTCTGATATTGAAGATATATATGCATCAGGATCAAAAGAATTAATTTGTGCTCTTTGTGTTGCAGTTAAATTACCATTACGAATTTTATAATATTGAGAACGCGTAAGGGTCATTAATTTACACGGCTTTCTTTGAAACTTTCTTCGCTACTGTTTTCTTAATAGAACGTTTTGGTTTAGGATGCTTTTCAGCTGCTTCTTTGTTTTTCGCACGAGTAATAGCAGCTTTTTGTGCTGGAGTAAGCACAACAGTTTTCTTAGATGCAATACTTTGAGCTTTAAGTTTTTCAATTTGTTTAGGAGTAAGCTTTACTCGTTTAGCCATCATAGCCTGCTGTGCAGCACGTGCTTCATCCAAAACATGAACTGCAGCATAAGCTTCACGTTCTAAATTACGACCTAGAGCTTTTAAAGCTCGACCAACTGCAAGTTGATATCCAAGAGTTGCATTTTGTTTGTCGTTTGGATGACGACGTGAAGTACCAACAGAATTAAGTCCTTTATCTAGGTGTAAAGCAATAGAAGTTACACCATTTGCATCGTCTTGAACGATGTCAATTTCAAAAAGAAGAATATCTTCAATTCTTTTTCCTTGTTTCATAATAATTCCATTTCTAATAGTGCATCATTAATAATTTGAGCATGATCAAATGCTAATCGTTTCTTATTCGCTGTTACAGTACTAGGTTTATCTGGAAGATCTAAAGTATCTAACCATATCCACATTGCACTTGTAGCATCATCTCCTGACATAGGAGTTTTATTACCTGCGTATTCACCCATAAATACTGTTGTAATAATTCTTCCGCGTTCATCCCTATTAGGAGTATCATAAAAACCTAATTGATAAAAGTCATCTGGAGACATTTCAATATTTGTTTCTTCGTAAAGTTCTCTTGTTGCTGCGCTAAGACATGTTTCTTCTACTTCGATAAAACCACCAGGTAAAGCCCAATAATGTTGAAATGGTGGATTTTTTCTTTGGATAAGAAGAACTTGTTTTAAGGGATTAATAGATGATTTACGAAATAATACTACATCAGCAGTAATAGAAATAGATTTTTCAAGTTGAGATGTCATTATTAATATTTGCTCCTGCATTCATCATTTCAGTCCAAGCGATTGTCGAAGATTCTAGATTTATTCCGGCACACATATAAGGAAATACAGTAGTTTTATAACCAAGACGAATTGAATCTAATACACTAGCACGAAGACAAAATTCAGTAGCAATTCCTACTACATCAACTGATTGAATTTGATGAAATTGAAACCAATCATTTAATCCAATACCATTACCTTCAAGATTTAAGATAACATCACCTTCCCCATTTAAATCATCTGGAAGAATATTCATTGAATCAGAAAAACCTTCAAAAGCTGAATAAGCTGAAGAAGTTTGTCCCTTTTTGAAATATTCTGTTTGATGCAAATGATACACAGTTAATTCTTGATCAATAACAGGATGCACTAAAGCACCACGTGTGTTTTCTATTCCATGCATAGGCCATGTGTTGACGTAATCAGGAGTTTTACTAAAGTGTTCAAAATTAATATCATCTGGATGCCAACATTGGCTAACTGCAATAGTTTTATATTCGTAGCCATGTACAACTAAATGATGTTGAATACGTGAAGCTACAGTATTACCACCTTCGACTGGTAATTTACCATCTTCACAAAAATCTAACGTAACATCTACAATAAGTAATGCTTTAAACATAATAATCCTTAAAGATTAAAATCAATCCATTCAGCAACTGCTGACATTGAACATCCTTTATCAATAAAACCTTGAATCTGAAATTGAATAGTATTTGTAAGTCCTAAAGGTTTTAAAACATCAATTGGAACTGTACAAAAACTATATTCTAGATAACTAATATAGGTATCAACTAATCCTTCTTGAAATTGTAATAACAATTCAGAATCAAAATAATTACGTTGAGGATTGATCTTTGGACCTTTCCAAATGGATGGTGCAATTACATCAACTAATACACCCATAGGATCCCAATAGGTAACACCATCATTATCAACACAACGTAAATGGAATTTTGTATTTGAACGTAATAAATATTCACCAGATTTAAGTCTTGCAGTCCATTTGGTTTTAACTATAGGATCCATTTGGCAATCATTTGCAGGGATTTGATCCATAATATTATCGTCAGTAATACGAGTATATAAAGGAGGTCTAAATTCATTAGCCTTTGAAGGATGGTGACTACTATGTGGAATTGGAAATCCCCCTACATAATGTTGCATTGGCATTTTTTAAAACCTGCTTTTTTCATTAAATACTTATAGTAAATTTTTCGAATAAAGGATTTTTTTAATTTCATTAAATCTTCTTTATTCCATCCACCAAGAGAAATATAATACTCTTTAGGAATTTGTACATATCCGCTTACCCATGTTGAGCCAAGATCATATGATGGAAAATCAGTAAATTTAAACATTTCAAATTCAATATCAGTATCATTATGAATAATTTTTCCAAAAACTGTTATAAACATCATACGTTTAGGATGTAAATAATTATAATTATGCGTTGGAGATATTAATAAACCTGGAACTAAGTCATTATCATTAGTTGTCATATTAAAATTTATAATTGATATATTAGAGCTATTTTTTATAAAAGCTAAAGGATCATCTATTATGTAATCAGGAAATAATGGTTCTTTGATAGGGATTCTTTTTTCATGAAATGGTTGTTTACGAAAATCTAATGATGCGGCAATATACCAATTGTTACGAATTTTAGGATAACGATATGCAATATATTGAAGTGGTGTTTTAATTTTCATTCATTAAAGGATTTTTAGTAAAGTAAGATTCTCGTCCGTGTACTCCACTTGAAAGAATACGAATAAATTGTCGGTGAGTAGTATCTGTAACCGGAACACTTTCGTGTGGTGTAAAGATTCCAATTTGGTGAATGCTATTGGCTTGTAAGAAGGTTGCTTTGCTGTATGGATACATCTCTGATTCATAACCAATGTCACCATCTTCTGATGTTTCTGTATGTTCAGCATCCCAAATAGCACAGCTGTTATCAATACTATTGGCTAACAAGATTTGGGTATTAGAATCTAATCTTACTGTGGGAGAACCTCCCCAAGTTGGTCCACCCCATTTATAAGTATTGGTTTTCTTACACAAACCAGCTTCGGTATGTAATGCTCTACCGTATTTTGCTCTATCACCACGATGGGGTGTATCTTTAAAAGCAATTGATTCATCGATGGTGAGAAATCCGATTTGATCTTTTTCAAAATAGAAAGAAATTAGAATATCAAAATAAGATCGATACTCTTCAGGTACTGATGTTGGATCGCCTTGAATATAAGGCATCATCAAACAACGTAATCCTGTATAATCAGGAAAAGTTAAAGTTCCTATTTTTTCATTCATATTCAGTTCCATTCTTACGAAACAAATAGTCATCATTATCACCAGTCTCGTAGGTCCCTTTACTTACAATGGATTGATAACCACCAATCTGTGCAACTTCAATAGCATCAGCCCAAGGATGTGGCAAGATGGTAAGTCTATGTGCGTATACACCAAAGTCACTCATTTAAATCCTCGATAGAAATATATTACGCCAAAACATTTTACGCCAATAAGTTTTGGCAGGGATTAATACTAATCTAGAATAAGGGTCATCTCTTTTGAGATATGAATTAGATCGATATAATTTATAATAAAACTTACAATGTGTACATTGTACAATTGTTCCTAAAGCAAAATGTTCTAAATTGGGAAAGATACATTTACAGGGTGGTGATTTAAATTTATGATTAGAAGCAGTTTTTATTAGTTGACAAGTTGTATTTGTAATCATACTAATTCAAGTTCTCGTTGACGCATTCTATGAATGCTTTTAGCTACTTTAATAGCTTCAATTCGTAAATAAGAACAGGTACTATAATTAATACCTGTAACTTCTTGAATTTCATGAAGAGTATAACCTTCAAAAGTATAATGTAGTATTAATCCATACTTCTTATTTTGATTATAAACTTCTTTAATAATAGATTGAAATTCTTCAATATGAGGATCTTGTAGATCTTTATATGGTAGTCTTTCATAGTGAGCTGGATTACTATCGATACGCAATGCGTAATGTAAATCTAATTTTACTTTACGTTGATTTAATCCATCTTTAAGGGTACGATTTCTACCCCAACGTTCACGATAAAGATCCATCATACGCTTCATACCGTAAATTTTAAGATATGAAATATCAGGTATACCTTCTTTGTTCCAATGTGTAGCAGCCATAAGAACTGCTAATCCAGCATCAGACTCAATTTCTGCTATATCTTGAAACGGAAAACGAGAAAGAGATTGTTTTATTAAATAAGTTTGTACTTCATGAATAGTTTGATTGTCAGGTAGAATCATTGTTTTCTTCACAGATAGGACAATTATTTATTGTGCTGCCATAGTCAGGTTGAGGATGATGCTTTTGATGCTAAGACTCTCCTATTTTCCAGAGGGGAATAGTAACAGTACTGAAGTTAGATATTTTTGTAATAATTCTTCCACGTAATGATTTTAATGGATATTTATCTAATAGGTTTTCCCACAAACCATAAGGCAAATCATTGCACCAAGGACAATATTTTGGTCCTCGAAGTGCACGATAAAAATCAATCATAAGTTTATATATTCCTTACTGGGATCACCATCTGGCCTACGTCTACCGGAATAGGGATGTCTCATCCATCCTTCTGGTTCTCCTTCTCCATTCCAAATGAGTTGTTGCAACACGGCAACAACGGGAGAATCATATCACCAAGAGTCATCAATCAATGCACTATCAATATGTGAACTTAACGTAATTCTTGCTCGCCCAAAAGTAAGAGGAATAACATCAATTACTTTTCCATTAGGCAATAATTTACGAGGTGATAAAAAATAATTTTCATCTATCATGACTATGTGTTCCTGTTATGTCATCGCATGGAATACCATGTACGGTTACATCATGATCGTGTATTTTACGTCGCCATACTTTACGACCAATTAGATAACCGACTAAACCGGTAATACCTTCAATTGTAAATTCAAACATCCAATGAGCAGGACTTTTAAGAAGATCCACGTATGTTTCAGCTATTAGTTTCATTTGGTAACCAAACATCTAATGTAAGCCAATAAGGATTAAGATCAGGTTTATTAATTGGATCAAGATGATTAACTATTTGGAGAAGTTCATCCCAATTTTTCATCCATTTAGAAGAAAGATATTCTGTTGCATCTTCATAATGATAAATTATGTTTTTCATAAACATAGGAGTATATCTAATAATATTTGTATGATTAATCATTAAAGAATAATGATCATATATATCAGATTCTAAAGCAAATGGTGCATCATTTATAATATTATGTTGACGTAACATATTTTTATTATGATAAATAGGATGTTTATGGTTTTCATTAAGAGGATAGAAATTATCAATATAAAATTCAGGCCAATAAACCTTATTGCTACATTTGCCCAAATTAATACCAAAACCATCTATATATACTGGATTAAAACCCATCATTTTAAATCCGTATATATATTAAAAAATAAAGTACATACACAACATTGATCAAGATCAGAAACGGTTTCCAAAAATCTTGATTTATCTTTATTAAAAACATTAAAATGTGTTGATCTTATAAGTGAAAGAACAATTCTTGGATCATAGGCATGTATACCTAACTGTTTAAGTATAAGAAAAATATTCTTATCTGTATGATTTTTATTAAGTAAAAAATTTTTCGGTTGATTTTCTTTAAATATAATCATACTTTAAATTTCTTTATCTGGAAAAAGATGATTAGACTCAGAATTATTTAAAGTAAATTTTATAATTCGTTCATATGCAAGAGAACATAATATAGGCACAATAGAAATTGGCCAAAAGAAAGACAGCATACCTATTTCAAAGCTATTATTATCAAGATATCTTTCAAGAGATTGATTGTTTAATATTGTTTTATATTTAGAAATATAGTATTTTATTAAAAAATAAGCAAACAGAGATGTAATAATAAAATATCCAATGATCCAACACAAAAGAATTAATAAACTATGCATTGAGTTGATCTCCTTAAAATAAATATGGTCGGCACCAAAGTACCGACCATATTAAAATTTAACGATGGATTGGATGGCCTTGATCCCATGAACAAAGCATACAAACCATTGGTGTTCTTACTGTTTTTTTATCAAAGATCCAGCGATGGGTTTTCTTCGTGCCTCTGTTTGGAGAAACAGTATGCCCGTAGTACCATTCTACGTATCTGTGTTTGGTTGAATTTCCTATAATCCCTATGTTACCATAGTATCACATAGTTATTGAGATTTTGGTCCCATGGTAGGATAAAATGGTTTATGAACTTCAATACGTCTTACGTTTAAATCAAGAGGTTTTTCATATTCTTCTTTAGGAATTTTTTGACCATCTATTGTAACAGTAAAGTCTTCCGGCCAACTCCATTTTTCATAATAATCAATTAGTAGATGACGAACAGAAAGATCTTGTGGCCAATCTTTTCTATTAATTGTTGTCCCATATGGTCCATGACAAAATAACATATGAGTTACAATCCTAACCGAAGCCATATCCATTGTTTAAATTTTTCTCGCAAAGACAAAGGAGTTTGGTCTAGAACATATAGAGGATTTGGTACGCGTTTGAACTCAATACTTGTACCAGGAGTAATTACTTCGGATTCCCAATCCTCAACATCAATCACACGACCTTGATAATGCACTTCTGCGTAAGCTTTGTTTGGAATACCATGTTCATTTGTAGAAAATTTGCTTGGTAAATTCCAAGCTTTTGCATAAGCAGTATGTACGCGATCCACTGTCCAAGGATAATAAGTAGGTTCACCTGTACCTATCAAAGTTGGATTATATCCTCGTGGATTTAATGTAATAACATAACCTTGATAACTAACTAATGTAATCATATTAACCATTATGTATCCTTATAATCAAAATTATATGGTGTACCGATCTGTCATCACCTCGGTACCACAGTGGTTCTGGCACGCCTAACACCATTACGTACTTATAGTCCCCCAAGTAATTAACCTTTGGACTATTTCCCAATTTATTAGAGATTGGAATCCATGAATCCATTCTCTGTTAGCCAAGTTCTTACGGCATTTCGTTCTTGATAATGATCGCGTAAACGATGGCCGAGAACTTGGTCAATATTGTTGATACCTTCAAAGAACGTGGGGGCTTTGCAGCCTTCGCAGTAGTAACGTTCGTACAGTTTCTTACCCATGAAGAAATACTTATTAGGATCTGTTTCACGAGCTTCTTCTGAGAAGTCCCTACCAATCAATCGTGTATGCGATTTAACGTGATTGTCTTTGATGTATTGGTTTAATTTGCGATGTGCTCCGTAAACACCAAGTACTTTGATGAGTCCTTCGCGCATTGCTGCATAAACTTTTTCGTTATGTGCTTTATTAACAGCAGCATTTCTTGCTTTTGTACCACGGTATGAATTCCAGTCTCTCCAGTTTCCCTCATATCCTCTTGTCCAGGGGAGATGAGTTAATGCATGGCGACCAGGTAAGCTGTTGGGCATAAGTGAACGTACGTAATTGTAACGTTCTTCTGGATCATCAAGGTGTTGTGTTACCCTTTCCGCCCAGCGATATAATGCTGCTGTGTTATCTGCTGCACGACGTGTCCAAACCATTTCGCTGCGCATGTTTGAATACTTTTTGCTGCATTCTGTGATATCTTCTTCACAGTCCTCAGCCGATTCGTAATCCCAAATCATGTGAAGTTCTTGTGTTGTGGTACGTCGTGCATGACGAGCAATACGAGCTTTATCCTGACGAACTTTTTTTCGGCTCGTTGAGGGCAGGATTGATTCGTAGATGCTCTTGATCTTCTTTTCTCCGTAGATCATAGATGATTACCTCCTTGAATGCCGTTATAGCATCCTATGGTTAATCAACATATGATCACCTCCTTATTTTTTAGTTTGAACTAGGTCCAGCTCCATCGGAGAAGGGATCACAAATGGGACTGGAACCTAGAATTTATAACTAGTAGAATAATAGTACTATCTACTAACGAATTGCAAATCTTTTTTTACCTTTTCCTGCCATTGATTAAATAGTGGCGGAGTTAAATGAGGATCTTTACAGGCAGTAACGGATAATCCTAAAGACATCCACATTTCAATACAACTAAAGTTGTCTTCGAAAACATGTATCCACTCAGTGGGTAACATACCAAGTTGTCTTTCAAAAATTTCTGCTTTTACTACATCAGCTGGACGATGATCGTCATTTCGTCGCATCAGAAGTCCATTGTATTGAATACCATATTTAGTAAGCCAATCTACAGTAGGTATTCTATATGCGTCTGGACGAGCAGTAATAAGAAAGATTTTAGTATCTTTTCTTAAAGATGTAGTAAGAGCAGCTATCTCTGGAATGACAGGATCAAAAGGAATACCAGTAAAGAACTGTTTCCATTTAGGTTTCTCAAGGAGAACTAGCCACTCTCTCCATTTACTAGAAGAAAGAGTTCCATCAATGTCAAATATGACTGAAGGAAATAGATCAGTCATATTAAACTGGAACTGGTTCTTTAATTGGTGCTTTCACTGGTGATGCAGGAGCTACATCAGGAATTTCAATTGGATTCTTGTTGGGAACAACAAAAATTTCTTCTTTATCTCTTCCAATGTTTGCCATGTTAATTTGTCCAATCTTGAGGAATGGTGTCTGGGAATGTTGAAACTTCTGCAGAAACAGAAAGTTCTGAAGCAGGAACGGGCATAGAGAACCAACTATCATCTGCTTTATGAATGGGACCAATAGGGTAACCATTAGGAATTTGATCTTTAAAATAACTATACACTTCACCATTATCTACTAATGCAGAAAAATTAGAGAAGTTACTAACGATTACTGGACATTTATAATCAGCGCGCAGCCCAGCTAAGCATTGATCTACTCTCTTTTGATCTCGCTTATTCTCTATAAGAAAAGACTGATCATTAAGAATGATAAGACGAGGTTCAGCAAACTCAGTACGCATGCCTAATTCGGCATGGACAGCATGACCTGATCCATAAAAGAATCCGAATGCCTTTCCAAGACTTGAAGCAGCTTGTTTAATGAGTTCGTCAAGAGTATAGAATCCATAAAAACCACAACCACAATTCAAAGCTGCCACATATTTACCACTCTTATCTGGTAAATCATGTTCGGTGGAACAATAAGCGCGATCTTTAGGGGCTTTCCATGGTCCATGATTATGGTACATGGCCATAAGACGAAAACCTTGTGTCTTATTTTTAACAGAAATTACATTATTGACGTTCCATTCTCGCCAAAGAGCAACGTCAGCTAAGTATGCTGGTTTATTAAGTTCCATATTAAGGAATCTTTCCTATTTGAATATAATCGTATAATGCTGTAATTGCTGTATTTGCATTACTAAAATCCCACTGAAATTCAAATACATTTTTAAAAAATAAGGTAATATAATAATTATCAGCTAAATGAAATAAACCTATCCATCCATCTCCATCAATGGTAGTTGAACAAAGAAGATTATTTTTATGTTTAGATAAATAATCTACCAGATCCATCGATGCCATGTTGATAATTCTTGATCATCTATATCTGGAAATAAATTACACCATTGACATTTATTTGAAGGAATAGCTGTACCATCTCTTCCAGTAATAGTATAAGTAACATAAGCTGGACTTTTACCATCAAGATATTGTATTTGATGGATAAAGATTGGAGTCTTTTCACATCCTATAACAGCATGGTATTGTCTTAGTGCTCGTGTTAGATCAGTAATTTGAATATATTGTCTACAAGAAATTTGAGTATAAGCAATATCTCGTTGTTTTCGTTTAGCCTTGCTGGTATGTTTTAACGTATTCCAAAAGGCTTTCAAATTTACCATACTCCAAAATTTGGGAGGGAGTACCTCCTTCAAATGCAGGAATAGGTGTTTCCCACCATTTATCAAAAGGCGGAATAAGAACTTTATTTAGTTCTCGTTCTATTCTAGCAACTTCTGTTTTATTTCCGATACCTGGCATTAATATCACTCCTAAATATATGATGTGATAGTAATCAAATATCTTTGTTCTTCACATCAATCTTAATTGCAGGAATACCACCAGTAAACATATTGCCACGTTTTGAATTAGAATAATCACATCGTTTACGTGAACAGTAATCAGTACTGAATTTAACTATAAGTGTTTTATGTTTACATTCAGGACATTTAGTCATATTAGTATGACGAATCTTCTCATGCCAAAATGAACGAATATTATTTTTTAAATAATAAATACGCGATCTTATACGTAATGAAGTTTTCATTATTAATTTTTGCAAGTTGGATCATTTGGAACTACAGCAATAGCTGCACGGTTTGCATCGCCTTTGTATGCTACATAAAGACGATTACCATGATCGCATTTAGTTGCAGCATTAGAGAATCCATCTGGCATTTCAATGATATCTGATTTTTCACGATTGCGTTGTCCTGAAGTTGGTCCATCTTTAAATGGTTCAAGATCTTTTTCAGAACAAGCTGTACCTAAAGTTGCAGCTCCAATAACAAGCCCAAGAATAAGACTTAATTTTTTAATACCTTTAATATTCATGTTTTATTCCTTATTATTTTCTTCAAGCTTTTTTAAGGCTTTACTAATACTAAAAACAAAGAGTAGATAGATGATTGTAATTCCTATAGCAATCCTCATAGCCACTCATCCCAATTTATCATGAACATAATACCTACGATAACAAAAGTTACCGCAGTAGCTAAGCTTGCTATTACATAAGAACTTTTCATTCCAGCAAAAGCCCACACCCATAGAGGTCCAAGTCCAAACAAAATAACAGATACAGCTATGATAATTATACCAATTTGACAGCGTTTTAGGACCATCATGCATAGGTGTAATCATTACACAACTCCTACTGGTGCAAGACCAAATCCAATCCATGCATACAATTGTTCAGCACAGTCTTCGCATAACATAGCATTAGGATATTTTTTACGCTTTTTATTGCGTTCAATATTCATATTGACTAGACGTTGTTCACGAGCACGAGAAGATTTATCAGTAAAATCTACTTGATTTCCTATTATTAGCCAACTAATAGTTTCATGCGATTGGGCAATAGATCCACATCGATCACATTGATGTACTATAGCCATTACTAATACCCAAACCCATCATCTTCTGTAATTTTAATACCTAATGTTGCAAGGTCTTTACGAGCAGTATCCATGATAACATCAAGGAGTGGATCAAGTTTAGCCTGCATTTTGAGACGAGCATCAAGTAGTAATTCTTTTGCGGCGTTTTCAACTTGCTCTTCGAATTGGTTGTATAGCCTATGAATAAAAACTAATGCATCAATTTCTATACCATTTATTTGCATTGTCAGATTGGTGTTTTTGAGATGATCAGTAGCTTTATCAATTTCTTGATATGTATCACTATCGTATTTAAGTTCAGCAACGGTTGTGATCACAAACCACGAAAGAAAACTGTCACGATCAAGTTCAATCCAATTAAAAGGATTGGTCGGAATTTCATTAGTCATAATTAGTCCTCAAAAATAGAAGTAGAGGCTGTCCGGCTACCATACTTTCAGGCGAAGAAAGTGAGGAAGGAAGCCCACCAGGTAATCTCCTGGAACATCAACCGTAAAACGGTATGGGATAGCTTTGTACCGGATCTTACTAACCGTAGCTGTGGGGACGGAAACGGTTGCATTCGGACCCGGTAATAAATTGATGTACATGCCAATGAGCATTATTTAGAATAGATAATTAGTCTATTTATATTTATTAACGACGTAAGCGTACTAGGGACAAGCTGAACATTAAATGTCGAGGGTCCCAAAGTAATAACTATTGTTAATAAAAGGAGGTTCATCATAACAGTCTTACGTTACCATTATAAATCTGCCTAGCTCAAACTTCCTCAGAAGACGAAACTACCACTGTCATTTCGTAAACATGTACATCAAATTTTCCAGGGTGAGACTGTGAAAGGGTTCGTAACGCAGCCTCACCCTGGTTGCCATCATATGTGTGAAGAAAACGCGAGAAAACTCACACATAGAGACAGATTTTATTTAGAGCGACACTCTGCAGCAGCTGCTGTGAATGATTCACCTTTGCTGGTGATTTGACCACTAAGTGATTGCATTGTATTCCCAGCATCAACAATTCCAAAACCATCATTAGAAGCAGCTGCTGCAATAGCATCACTTGCGGCACCAAATCCTTGAGCTGCAAGGCTAAAGATTTCTTGTGCTGTATCTAAAGCATCAAGGCAAGACTGAGGAGTTTTTTCAATTTCAGGTCCAGGAACGGTAACAGTTTTAGTTACAGTCTTTGTAGGACCGGGAACGTTCTTTGTGACGATACTTGTCACAGTTTTAACTTCTGTTTTCGTTTCTGTCTTGGTATCAGATTTTGCACTTACATTTCCAATACCAAGTGCGACAACACCAATGCCTACCATGCTCCAAATTGCTGCCTTCTTAGACATTGTAGGCTTAGAAGGAGCAGGGGAAGATGTAGGAGCAGCAGGAGTGGGGGGAATAGAAGTCATAATGAAACCCTTTCAAGGTTATTTTTAAAAAGATAATTAATCTTCACTGTTTAAATAATAATATGAGAGATAAATCTATTTATATCTTTCTAGCCATTGTTTAGTTTCTTGATTTTTCTTATTGTATTCATACAAAGCTCGCCAACCAGAATAAACACAATAACCGAGAAACCAAACAATAAATCCTACTACCAATATGGCTGGTAAGAGTGAAAAATATGTAAAACTAAATATTAAAATATATAGAGATATTAATATTAATATTGTTTGTATTGTTGTTTTAATAATAAGATTTTTTTTCATCATATTAATTTACAGGGATAAGACGCATTGTTGAAACAGGATTGGTTGAAAGTTGTGATTTGAGATAAGCAATTTCGTTCTCGATTGCTGTATGAAAATGAATTGCTAAATGATGACTAATCCAGTATTCGAATACCACGTACATAAATAATGTTGCGGCACTCCACCAGATCCCAAATGTGACAGCAATGATACCAAGATACAGAGCCGAAAAGATTCGGCCCCATGACGCACCAAGTGTTGCACCAGCAAGTGTTTCGATATCAGGATTTGCGAATTGTCGCTTAATGTTATTAAACTGGATACGTCGTCTAATACGCCAGCGTGCGATAGCGTTCTTGATCTTGGTAATGAATGACTCACGTTTTGGTTTTTCTTCAGTCATAGACATTAGAATACTCGCTTTCATATAAAATAAAATTCTCTTCTTCCAACTACTATTAAAAGGATTTATTTTTTAAGATAGGAAAAAAAATATACAAGGATAATAATTATCTCTATTATTAGTGGAGATAAGATTAATAGAATTAACATTAGTCATCTTCGTAATAATCTGAAATAATGGCTCGTTCGCCAAATTTAACATTACGAATAACAGTATTATCAAAATTGATTTCTCCTCCAGCAGATTCAACTGCTTGAGCAAAAATAGCTTGTACGTTAGTAAGAAGTTCTGGATCTGGATCTACAAGAAATCCAGTATCAAGATTTTTGAATTCAAAGAATCCACCTTCAAGTTTAAATTTTGGTTCTGGTTTTTCTTTATCATGATTTATACTAGACACGTATGGTTCCCATTCTATTGAAAGTTTATCTAAGTAACATTTAAATTTAGTTATTTGAGTTTTTGAATCTAAAAGAACAAGATTATTTTTTATAAAATTTAATGTATGAGACCATGTTGTATTATGACTTATACCATAACATACTATTTCTAGTTGTAATGCTAAAAATTGAGCATTAGTTACACAATACATATTATATTCTTGTAAATCGATATGATCCATAAGGCGTTTTATATTCTACAAATGTTACATCTCTAGCTCGCATAAGAGAATATGCTGCGATGTTTTCTAATCGAATCGAATCAGCTTCTGGATCACCGATAACTTCACGTTTTTCAGTATTACCATTTGCATATCGAATAAAACAAATTAATTTCATAATTATTCGAACATACTCCTAAATGGTGGGTATTCCAATTGAGTTGGTTTAATACGTTTCCATATATTATCTCTATAATTCCAGCTACTAGCCATAAGAAACATTATATCTCTATATTCATTAGATTTAATATGGTCCGCAAATTCTTTTCGATTATATTCTAACGGACCATAATGAGTTTCAATATATTCTTTGGCTTGATCAAAATGAAATTGAGCTAATGATTCTTGAAGAGAAAATTCATGTTTAAAGTTTTCTATTTCTTCTCTAATCCATTGATCACATTCATCTGGTACTGATTCTAAAAGGTGCTCAATACTACGGTTGCTTCGTAACCACTGCCATATGGTTTTAGTATTGGTTCCTGTAACGATTTTGTGGAGTTCTTTATATATATTCCCTTTAACTTTAAGTCTTGTATTTGCATGTGGGAAGTAAAGCACGAATCCTTCTTGATTATCACCAACAAATTGTTCCAAGTTTTTGGGGTGATCATTTTCAAAGGTGAAGATCTTTGGAATTGGCCCAGGATAGTCAGATGCATTACCAAAATTAAAGAGATTTGATCCAGTTTCTGTGTGAATTGCGGCAAGGAAAACAAGTCCTGCGAAATCTCCATAGTCTACTACTATTCTATTTTGTGGATAAATGATTTCAAATATGTAAGTGTAATCAGGATTAGGAATCCATGGAGTTTCTTTGAATGATTTTTGTAATGCTTCAGTTGCAAACTGTGCTTGTGGACTATGAAAATGTCCACGTGATGCCACAGCATATCCACCATCGGGTGTTGGATACATTATACCTAATGAACCATCTAGTTTTTCATGAATTTGAAACGGTTTAGTAAAAAGATCATCAGTAGATGCATAATCTTCTACGTTGAAGAACTTAGGAAATGGTCTCGATATGACATTACCTTGGTTGTCGAGGATGAGTCCCCGACAATTAACGGTGTGTTGATCCCAGTATCTTTCGAATACTGTATTACGAGTGTAATTGTAAATATACAATGGGTATTCGGAGTGCTTAACCTTGGATATAAGACCATTTTGCACATGACGTTCGATTGATTCGAGTTTTGGTAAGTAATGAATGTATTCAAGAGAAACCATAAGTTCTATTCTACTTTAATATCATGAAATAATTTATATTTTAATTTATATTGTTTAATTGTAAAACAAGTAAAGGAACCAAAAAGAAAAAAACATACCACAGTTACAATAAGACCAAATATACTAAATGATTGATAAGTAAAAATCAATCGTATAAAATAATACATTGTAATAAATGTATAATAAATGATGAAACTTTTATGTAAACTTTTCTTACGATTCTGTAATCGTTTTTCAAAAAGTAAATCGTATTCAATTTGATGTTGTTTATATGTTTCTTCAGTGTGATCATCTATGTGTTCACCACAGTTAGGACATATACTACGAAGAATGAATGCAAGCCAAACAAGAGATGAATTTTTCTTTGCTTCTTTAGGTATTCTATACCATTGAGATGATTTTTGTTTAAATTTTTTAGGTTTAGATTGTTGAGATAAAAGATTAATTCTCATAACAAATCACTTGCTTGCCAACTGTCATTCCAATTGTCATTCCAACTTGTAATGGTTTCATCTTCTTCTTTAATAGGAGAATTTTGTATTTTTAATGGTATTTCAGAATTGATCCAGTGTTTTGTCTCTGGATATAAATCAATAACAGATTGAATCAAAGGCATTGTATGTTCATCAGCCCAAATATTGGGATGTGATTCAATACTATCTACTGCATTATATGCTGCAGTAATAATAGCCAATGCTTTTTCTTGGACAAATTCATCTATTGTATCATCAGCTATACCAAACATAATATTTTTGAGATTTATATCAGTAAAAATGTGACCTTCAGGCGTACTTATGACAGGTACTGATGGAGTACTTTTTGGTAAACCTGTAGGTAATGTAGTATTAGTTTCCATCATTACGCATGTTGCATCACGCATATTCTTTAATTGAAAAACAAATTGTTCAGTTATTTGAGATGGGTTTTCATAATTCTTCTTTGAATAAAGCTCATTAAGAGTTACTTCAGAGTTAAGAATTTTATTAAGTATTAAATGTAAATCTTTAAAATCTTGAATTGTTAATTGAGCCATGATATATCTCGCATTTCATCTGCATAAAGGGAAAGTTCTATCGTCCCAAAATTTTTTATCGTAAATATTTTTATTGATCTTTTCCTGCACTATAAGCAGCAGCAAGAACAGTTATTAAAGCAATACAAAGGAGAATAATAATTAAATAAATCATAAATATCCTTTTAAGATTCAATTGAGAATAATAATACATAAAAAAAACATCTTGTAGGAGGCCAGAGTTTAGGGGGAAACTCTGACCTCCCACAATGATTATTATTTTAACCTTTATCCATCTGCATTTTTACGGATTTTACCATCAGCTATCTCAATAGACCAACGACCAGTTGGAAGAGGATGACAGTCGTAATGGGCTAACAAAGGATTAGGATTAGATCTTTCAGTTTTATCCAAAGTAATTGGATATAAAGGATTAGATCCTTTACGTACCCAAAGAGGACAAACCATTGAAAGTAGTCTACTTTGTTCAAGATGATTTGATTTATCTTTAAGGATAATTCGACTCATGCCATCAGCAATGCGTGGAGGAACTGGTTCAATTGGTTGAGCCAATCGTCCTCGTAACATCATATTTCGATATAACATATGAGAACCACAATCAGGACATTCTAATTGTGAATTTATTTGAGTTGGATCATATGGACCTGCTGAGCATTGAGAACATACATAACCTTCAACTTTAGTATCATTATTATCGATACTACGTTCGATAGCTTTGGTTTCATTGGTCTGTCTCATCCTGAAGATATCATCAGGTCCAAGAGGGGATTCTGTTTTAGCTGTTCCCCTCGGTTTCTTAGCAAGGCGTTGAATTGTGTAACCATGAACAGCAAGTCTATTTGACCAATGCACTTTAGAGATTGTCTGCATTCGTAATGAATGACCATTACTTTCATCGATATAGTCATCGATAAGGTCAGTTTCAAACTGTTCATCAAGCCAGTCCATATAAATTCCACGTTGTTCTTCATGGAATTCTTGGATGCTTTCATATGCGTCGAGTTGATCACAAACTATACCTACTGGACTTGTATCAAGATATACGGTATGTAGCTCTCCCTTATGCAAGGTTGGCGTAGGAAGAAGACCAAGCTCTCTAGATTTTCGTATATGTTCTTGTCGATGAGTAAATATAGCTTCACTTGCAAGGATTTCTTCGTGTAATCTTTGTGATGAGAATTCACGTTCATTGGGATTACGTGGTGTAATACCAGCATACGATAATGCCTCATTTTCCATTCGATAAGCCCATGACTTATCATTAAATTCACGTGGTTGACCAAAAGTATCACCAAATGCTACTCGAAGATCAATACCACGCATATGTTCATCAACAAAGACACGTTTGTCATTGATGGTAATGATATTAGTAGTAGTACCAGGTGAACCAATGTGACGACGAGTCACACCTTGTCCAGCCATAAGCCATGAATCATTCTTACGAATAAGTCGAACTGCTTCAGGATCCCATTCAGTTCTTGTATGCGGAAGGTTCTGAGAGCAATGTTTTTTGAATAGTTCACCAACAATATTAGTATTTAACCATCCAACCTCACGAGTAACTGTACGCTTACGAACTGTTCTCATAAGCTGATTATATGATGCATTGAATGCATTCAATAAGTTGAATAATTCTGGTGAATTTTGTTGTATTTGATTAAGTTGTTCTAACATTTTAGAACGATAAGTAATTGCAACACGAGGTAATAAAGCATCACCATTACCATCAAGAAAAGCAATATAACGAATAAGATTCGAATTGTTTTCATGAGGTATTAACTTTATATTGAAATCCCATTTTGGATGAGATTTTACAATAAATGCTTCTGCAGTAGGATCACTGAAAGTAATTTCACCAGTATCATAATTAGTTTGTGGTAAACGAACATGAAAGGTGCATGGAATTTTATTACATCTAATACAATGATTATTAATACGATCAAGTTTTGACTCGTCAACAATTTTTATTGTTGAAGGACTATTTATGGATGGAGGCACCATAATTGTTGATTTGTCATTTATTAATAATCCATGTTTGACAAATTCTAAACCATAAATTCCTACTGCAATACGTTTATCACCAATAGGAAGCAAACGATAAAAATCGTTGTTAACATTAATAAATGCTGTATGTGCATTTTGTGTAAAAGATACACAATATGAATCAGGTGTTTTTGATACAATCAATGCATCAAAAAAGAACCAAACACCCTCCAAATGAGTGAGTGCTTGTTCTCTCATTTTATTCCAAATTAACCAAGGTTGTGGTCGTTCACCTACAGCATTTGCTTCACGTGTTTGAATAGCAACTTGACGTTTAGTTTCAAATTGTTCAACAGCATCTAAATCAACTTTAGCTGGAGTTCGATGATAATCATCTGCAATAGATGATGTTTCAAGGAATTGACAACTCATACAATTTGGTTCAGATATTTTAGTCTCATGCACATAATGACAAGTAACGATTTTATCGTTAATTAGAACACCTTCAGCAGGTAGACCACAATAACCACCAATAATGGCATCACGGAAACGTTCTTGACTGGTAGGACGAAAACGTATGGGTACTGGAACTGTTACAGCAACAAAATTATTACATGTAGTACATTTCGTTGCAGTTGATTGTCCACAACTTTCAACAATAGCAATTGATTGTGTTTTTTGTATATCATTTGAATATGATTCAGCTAAATTTGTAACAACTAAAGCACGTTCTGATTTAGACCCAAATATATCTTGAATCGGAATAGTACGAATAACTTTTGATAAATTAATATCATCAGAAGGATGACACATAAGCTCTTGACGAGTTGTACCGTTATCATCAATTTCTTTTTGTACTTCTTTTGCGGTATAACGCCATAAAGGATCAGAAGCATGTGTACAAGTGCGACATATTTGTGCTTGTTCAATATCTTTGAAATGTATGTTAAGTTTTATGGATTCGGTACGCATAATCTAATAGTCTCCTCAATCTATTGATTTGCTATTTTACCTTTAGCCCATTGAAGTACTTCTTCAATAGGTTGAATCTTTTCTTGCCATTCATCGACTGGGCAAGCTCGAAGAATTGATGCAATTACTTGATCGGGTCGTTTTACAAATAATGTTACGATCATCCTAATTGTTGCATCCAGCTCTTCACATGTACGAGCAAGAGATTCATCCTTGGGTCCATAAAATTGACGTGTTTCTTCTAACAAAACTAAAGCATGTCGGATAATAGAATCATCTATTCCAATTTTTGTTGCTTCAGCTAATGCATCGATATTGATTCCTTGAGTAACAGTTACAGCTCGAGAATCAACGTATTCACCACCGATAGCATCATCTGGAGATTCAGCATCTCCAAGTTCAATACCTAAATCGTCATCTTCGTCTTCTTCGAAGGTCATATGAGCTTAACTCCTCAGTTAAAACTATTTGTGATTGTAAGGATTTAACAAGCGATAACAAAATTATGTTGTTCGCGAGACAGAATGAATGCACGCACTGCTACATAAAATGGAATACATATTTCATATACAGTGTATAAAGCTGCCGGTATAGCTACTGCCCAATAGCCATTTAATGCAGCTATTATTGTTGCTGTTCCATACACAGCTGTTGTTATTGTGCAGTCAGCAATTGCTATCATTGCTGCCTTTTCTGTTTTATTACGTTTAAATATTTGCAATAATTCACTCGCTTTCTGTTTAGTAGATAACCACATAGATTTAAGTTTATTAATCATGATCAATTACTACTGGAAACAAACCTGTACGACGATGAAATTGACACCATGCACCAGATTCACACATGCATGGATATAAATCTTTACGTGATTTTTGTGTTTTAACTGGTTTAAAGTGAGCTTTTTCGTTCATGATGTCACGTCGTCGTCTACGTATTTCTTTATACATAATTGAACCCTTTCAATATGAATAATTAGAATGTCATTACCTTGAAACGATTGTCTAAAACGTTTTCAATTGTTGGTCTTACATCTGTATACCAGTCAAGACCACCAAGTCCACAACCTGGACGAGGAAGAACAACGTTTTGCCATTTGCGATTATCAGCTAACTGAACAAGTTCAGTTGCTGCTTGAAGAATCAATGGTAGTGATGATGATTCTTTTGGATGTTTTTTCGTAGGAAATGATATCAAACAGTATTTATCAAAACGACCAAGTCGTGTAAGAATAGTTACTCGATGATAAGCTTGTTCAATAAGCTGTTCTGTTTTTGCTCCCCAGAATTGAGGAAGTTCAGGGAATTTCTGTGCTGCTATTAATGCTTGACCACCGCCCATAATTAAATTACCATTGGCTTTAACTGTCATGTTAGTTAACACACACAGTGCATCAACATCATTCCATTCAGCATCAGCGTAATCGAAAATATCACCCTTTAATTCAATCATTTCGCGTTTCTCCTTTAAGATTCAATAAAGTACCTAACAGAAAAAAGAGTATAAGTAGGAGTCAACATCCATGTCAACTCCTACTATACTCAATCAATTACGCTTTTGCAGCAATTGCTTTTTCAGCGTTGGCTTTGCGTGTTGCAGCTTCCAATTCTTTCTTGGCTTTCTTGGCTTTCTTAGCATCGTCTTTGAGAGTTACTTTGATTGCTTTGACATATGCTTTTTCTTGTTGGCGCTTGGTGATCATTTTGTGACCTTTGACTGAATCAGTTACCCGTTGCTTGTCTTCGCGCTCTTTACGAGCAAGTCGAACTGCACGTGTATCTTGAATCGTTGTACCAATTTTGTGTGTGAGCTTGTTGATACCACGATATGTGGTCTTTGCACCGCTGACAGTAGCATTAACTGCTACAATTGGAGCTGTGATTACTGCGTGAGTCACATCCTTAGCAGCATCAAGTGCTTTGTCAGTACGTCCCATACGTGCAAGCACACGTTGAACCTGCTCGATATCGTTGGCATCTTTGATACCAAGTTCGGCCAAGGTGGTTTGCGGTGTGATGGTGTTGTTGTCAGTGTTCATGATTCGCGTTTTCCTTTGTTTGTATAATTATGGATTGGGTATTACATGGTAATGCATAATATGCACAGAATTGTGAATATATGCATAGTGGTCATGAGAGCTTTGATACCCTCATGACCGAGTAGCTATTTGCTACTGGATTTCTTTGCCAAGTGGCGCAAGTTTGAATGGTATGATTTGCGCAAAGGTCGTGTTACTTTGTTTGCAATGCGTTCATATGCATGATCAGCAAAATCCAAAGTACGTTCACCTATTGCTAAACCCACTGCTTTCGCTCGCTTTGCTCGCGACATATGAGCTTTGATTTCTTCAAGACTCATTGCTTTAACGTTGTCTTCAGCAAAAAATTTGTTATTTTGGATTTTTGTTTGAAGGAATTCATCTTGTTGAAATGTTTCAATGATTTGTTCCTTTGAAAAACCCATACGTTCCATCGTCGGATTGTAACGAACATGAAGATGTCCATCATGTCGAATTTCAAATTGCAGTTCGTAATCAGATATTTGCTTTGGAATTTTGAAAGAAACTGGTAAAAATGGAGTATCTATGTCATAAATAGGAAGAGTACTAATTCGCATTTGTTGAGCGTTGATGATGTCCGTAATAAGCATTGTATTGCAACCCTTTCATTAAGCGGCAGATTTGCCAGCGTCCTTACGTTCATTCCATTTGTTTTGCATGTTGCGCTTGATTTCACGTGGCTTGTAGTAAAAAATCTGCATGATGACTGTAGATCCCATACCACCAATGAACATAGCCATTCCAATTGCTGGAAAGATTTCTGCCATGATCAATGAAATAATGATAGAAAATCCAAGTGCATGCATTGCTGATTTGTCTACCCATGGACCAATTTTGTAAACTTGGCGCATGATTGGACGGGTGATAACAGAATAATTATCAGGTTTGAATTTCCGTGGATTGAGTTCTCTAATAATAAAGAATTCAAGTCCTACTGAAATTACACAAACCATAATACCTAATTGTCCAAAAACCCCTCCTATACTGTCCACCCCCCCCATAAATTAAGACAATCCTCTTCGAATTTTCTTTGCACGGATGTTGTTGTTTGATTTGCATGTTCTGCAAACCATTGTTTTTCGCGTTTCATAATAATACCAATTATCTGTTTCACAGGTAGGACATATGATTCCTACTTTTGGATTTAATACTTTCTTTTTTGGTACATGATTGGGATCTCTTTGTCGTTTCAATTGACATGGTTTACATGTTCGACCTTGTTTTTTAAGAGATTTAGATTGATACCAATCATTTGCTCCACATTTTTTACAGAACTCTGATGGAGACTTATGTGTTCCAATATGTTGATCGTAATGATCTCGTTTAGAACAAGCCATTAAATGTTCAGGATTACAGCATGATGGTGTAATACATTTATGGTGAACTTCCCAACCATCTGGTATGGGACCATAAACTAACTGATACGTAAAAACATGAATACCAATACGTTTACCTTGATTACGTACTCTGATATGTCCCGATTTCTCTACGTATCCTTGCCATATCCAACATCCATTTTGATCTACTAAACAACGATCAAACATATCTTGAAGATTTAAATCATTTTTTCTGGGCATAAGGTATATTATACCATACACCACCCATTATTTATCAATCCGACGAAAGAAAACAATTCGTTTGCCAGTACGTGCTTGATACTCACGTACATAAGCAGGAATTGGAATTTCTTTAGGGTGAAAGAACCTTTTAATAAATTTCATTCGCATTTTCCTTTGGTTGTAGGGATATTATTTGTTTTCATCTTCTGGATACTCAGTCAATGCATCTAATAGGCATGAACCAAGAATCAAGAGAAATGGAAGGCACATTAATCCAAGTATTATGAAACCCAATTTGAATTATCCTTCCACCCAACTCGTTGAACGGTTGGTTGAGGTGACCATCCACGATTATCACATGAATAAGTCCCCAATATGGTTTCATTGTTATCAACAATACGAGTGAAGGCGATACAGTCGCCAACACTCATTGATCGAAGATTACTGAAATCCATGACTGCACCTTGACGGCCCATAAGTTCAGTCTTATCATCCTTATTGAGTAAGGAGAATAAACGTTCACATTCTAAACCAAGATTTTCAATTGGTAAATATTCGTCAAGATAGACACATTGAAATATATCTCCTTGACGTGCGCCATAGAGCATGGCTTCTGGGTTTTGGTTGTACAAAACACGAGCAAGAAAAGTCGGTTTAATCATTAACTACTCCTCAATAGTCTTAATAGTATTTTGTAATGCAATTTCTTGATTTGAATCACGAAGAATTGTCAAGATGAAAGTAGTAAGTTCTGGTGTCATTAAACTGCTGTCTAACCCTTGAACGAGAATTTGTTTTCTAAACTCCGCAAGAAATGCCATGTCTGAAAGTACTGCAATTGTACCAATCAGTTCTTTTCTACTGGTTCCTTGAAGTGCAAACGAGAAGTGTTCAAGTTCTTTCGGTTCAGTTCTACTGATAGACAATCGTGTTGTCATAACGGTAGATGCTAGTACGTGATGCTCAGGAAGCGAACGTGTCATTAACTACTCCTCAATAGTTGTATAAACACAATTTAAATCTTCGTCTAAAGACATAATTTGTATTTCGCCATTTGAAAGAAATGTTTTACCATCCCACATACCAAGTAACAAACGTGCTTTCCACCAAGGTTTTTCAGTGTCTCGAATATTATATCGAGCATCTTCTGCAAAGAGGCGAAGAACTTTTTTGTATTGATCAAGTTCTTTTCCTTTTTTAATTAAATCAATTAGTTGATCATCAAGATCTTGTTCTGAATTAATAGACATATTACTCCTCAATAGTTACATGGTCTTGTGTTTGTCTGTTTCTTGTTTGTCAAGAAGTCGAACCGAAACATTCATAGAAGTGGAATGAATCTTAAGACGTGTCAATATTCGTTTTGATCTATACCATGGTTGAGTGTATTGATCAAAGCGCCAGCCTCGCCTAATTCGATTACGTCTTCTAGCAGAATAAGAAAATTCTACATATGAATATTCCATATCAGTCTCCATATCCTTCTCGTACTTCTGAAAGAATTTCTGGAGTTGTTTGTTCTTCTCGATACATCTTGTAACTAACCATGATGTTATCGAGAATCATACGTGACTCTTTGGCAGGATTTAAATAATCTTGATGTGCTGCAGCCAAGATTGATTCACATGGATGTAGTGGTTCAAGCATGTTGTCCTCCACAACATTCGTTTTCTTGATCTTGTTGATCAGCAAGATCTTGTTTCATCATTGCTGCGTCAACTGGCCAATTTGCTGTTTGTTCCATGTCTGATGGACCTTCATCAGGATGATCATCAACATTTGAAACAAAATTTAACAATGCCTTAAGGTTTGTTTTACCCGTCTTTGCATCGTAAAAGTTTGTATTGATTGGTTTTTTATTTGCTTGCTGCGCCATGATTTGGTTTACTTGGTAAACCTGGAGCATGAGTTCTTCATACTGTTCTGGTGTTACTGACTGTTCAGCAGTAATACCAAACAAGAAGAACTTTTGGTAAGCAAATTGAAGATTATTCAGCATCGTAGCCATCTCAGAGACGATATCAACCATCTCTTGGCGTGATACTTCAGATGTGAAGTACTCTGAGACTGGTTCCTCAACCAGTTTCATTTGTAGAATTTCTGCTATCCGCTTTTTGGTGAAGTTGGTGTTCATTTTGTCGCTTGCCACAATTTGTAAAAGCAATAGCTAAATAAGCCCATTGCTGCTCCCATACCTACATATGCTTGAATCATGATGGCTACTCCGATTCTTTTGAAATGTCATCGTTTCGACTTACGCGACCTGCGAAGTCTTCTTCTTTCACGTGCAGAGTGCTTAGTAGTGAACCATCAGTGGCATAAGTGTCATGACCAATACGGATCGGAGCATCCAAAATGATATTGGCTGGATGCATTTGAGCATGTGGATTATAGCGGAGTGACTCACCTGCTGGTTCCACATTTTTCAATGTCACTACTGGCATGTAGTGACCAATGGCATAAGCCAGTGAGCTTTGGGTTGTGTGGGCAAAATCAAATGGATTGTTGAATAATCCCGAAACTGGATCCACATTGACTTCGAGTTCAATGGTAAGTTTTACACGTGACATGATTATCTCCTCAGATAATACGATTAAACCGGAGTTACCCAAATGATCAATTCAGTATTGGCTGATGCACCATACTGGACGATCCATCGACGTTTGGTGATTACAACAATTTGATCAATGAATGCTATTTCATCACCAACTAAATATGATCCTGCATCCATAACAGATCCACTGAATGCAACTGTTTGACCGTCTTGGAATTTTGCTGTTAGTTGAATTGGCCGTGAAGCCATATATATCCAATCTATCAATAGGGAATCACGGGAAATTACAAAACAGAAGAATATTTACGATTATCTATTTCGTTGTTTGCCACTGAAGCTTCAAGAAATACTGGGGTATGGTGATTCATTGATACTTCTTGTGGAAGCATTGTGCGTTGGTTGATGCCCCAAAAACTAATAACAAGAGTACCATTAGTAGGCATTTTACGGATATCAGTTACCAAAAATGATTCAATCATAGTTGGTGATTGAAATTCGGGATTACTGCTCAATTGCTCTCGTGAACGTGGAGGAATGTGAATCATGGTACCAATAGTGATTTCATTGAGATAACCAGGTTTTGCTCCAATTTCATTAACAAGAAAAGCAGTTTCGATTTCATCGAATCGACGGATCATTTGTTACTCCTTGAAAATGCATTATTAATATGAATAAGAAAAAGTAATAGATTGGTTATGTCTCTCTGAAACAGTAGAGAATACAACCTTAACGGACATCTATCAGGCCCGCGTAGCCTTCGTATTTCTATAATTGGACAATTTGTAAACTTGATTGTTAAATCCACAAGGCTACACGTAGATCAAAAGTTTCAAGTTCCTACCAAGATGGAGTGACTAGTATTCCCATCTCCCGAATTGCCACGGATAACGCTCTAATTTTTATGTAACGCTTTATTTCCTAGCTATATCTCATAACTAAGATCTTTAGACCGGCACTGGTTCCTTAACGGGTGCCGGAGTTGAAGGAGTAGGAGTATGTTCCTTTTCCTTGACTGGTTGGACTTCCCGAACTTTTTTCGGTTGACCGAGATTCATGATGAACCCTTTCTGTAAGTGGGAAGTTTTGGTGCCTCCCAGATTGAACGGATGTCATAGCCAAGGCGATGTGACCAGACACGACGATTGGCATGGTTGTGGAATGAATACAGACCGAGAATATCAAGCTTCTCAGATCTGAATCCCTTCTCATGCTCAACAACAATTCCATGGAGCAAACATGGTGCATAGACAATGTTCTCAGTACTACGGGTAGTTCTGAAGTTTCGGGCTGACCCCATTCCCGTACGAGGTCGATGATTGCGGGGAATATCAGACATCTGAATCTTCCGACCCTTAATCGTAGATTCAAGATAAAAACCCTCAATATAGTCAGCAACCATACCAAGAGTATGCATACAAAAGAAACCAGTAGTAGATGGAGTCGTGGTAAGGTACACCTTGTAGCACTTACACTTTGGAGCTATAACTCCTTGATGTATTAAGTGACGAACACCATATGGACCGTTAGAGGTGTGACTTTTGTATGAGAGCTGATGGAACTCATCCTTGCATTTGTAATCAAATGCTTTAGTCTCATAAGCAACCGTGCTTACAATGTTATCTCCATTTGGCATGACAGGTGAATCAATCTTGTTCGTCCCAATGAGATCAAATACATGTACATGAAATGGTGAACACAGCTTCCAAGAATCTTGAAAGATGACTTGGTTAATGGCGAATGCACGCCAAGCAATGATGTCTAATTCTTCCATGGAACTCACCTCCTCAAGTGAGTAGCGGGATAGAAATATTACGAGTGATCTGTTACCCAATGAATTGGTTGAAGACCACAATCACAAATTGGACCAGGACCTTTATCCATAGTGGCAAGTTGTGCAAGAGTCATATGAGCGTATGGAACTCGAACTTCACCAGCAAGTTCTTTTTCGTCCATAACCAACCTCCTCAGATTGGTAGTAGGGATAGAAAACGATTTGGAGCAAAGGTATATATACCTAGATAAGGCAGTAATACCAGATGAATAATATGCAAGGTGATTGTTAATTATTCATCAAGTGCTACTACCAATCATTGTTGTTCTCAAGTCTGTAGTCAATTAGTACATATTCTAGATAAAAACGATGCATATTGAAATAATCATACAATTCAGTGTTTATGGAACGTAAATTGTTATGAATTGTTTGATTAATTTGACGAACAATATAATTAATATAATATGAATTTGTATTAATCTGTTCGCCGGGAAATATAAAAGCAACACCTATTGGAGTACTCATTTTACATCATTGTCATCTTTAAAAAATAAGATCCATCCTGGTTAACATTAATCAGTAACAGTATATCATTAAAGACATATGGAGCTATTAGCATGGGATCTGTTATCGATTTGCCGGAAAGAAAATACATCTCACGTTGTTTAGAATTATATCTATTCCTAGAATAATAATAAATAGAAGAGAATAAATCTCTCATCTCAATATCATTAAATACCAAGCTAGAATGTAAGGATTGTATTTCGGCTTTAGATCTTATTTTAAAGATATCTGGGAATTCTTTTACATATTTTTGTTCATGTATCCACGAAGAAGCACACGAATGGTGCATATTACCTTCAAAATCTGTCAGATTGAAAGTAAACTTCACTTGAATATGGGAATAATCGCAATATTTCATTGCTTAACCTAACGCTTACATTAAAGAGTTCATGTATATTATGCACAGGCATGCATATTTGTATCGATATTCTCGAGATACTATTCATTGAATGAATAAACTCTGTATAAAGAGTAGTATTTAGATACATAGACCAACCTTAAGGCCCAATGAAGGGATTGCAAAGAGAAAAAAAGTGTTGAGGAGAGCAAGACAGTAGTTAGCTGCCTTGCCCTCCCCGTTAGCACTTACGTCATCTTCCAGTTGACAGCAGGTGCCACTGGAGCTGGTGTACCGAAGCTGTTTTCCTGGAGGTTGTTCTCCCAGAAGGCAAGCTTGCCATCAACGAACTCGAGTTGCATCAAGTCCGCATATTTCGTCGTGCGACCGGCAAGTGCGTCCGGCTCGCCAGTTGTGGAAAGGTATGCTGAACCTGTGAGTGCTCGTGACCCGGCACCGAGACCTCGGACAATCGGGATGTTCTTGTCCTGGAGATCGATGTTGTTCTTGTGAATCAAGTCCAGGTCGTGAGCATCCTTGTGGTACGCGTCGAGGATACCAGTCATTGGATCCATGAAGGGATCCTTGCTGGAGTCACGTGATTGACGAAGCTGGAAGTGAGCGATGTCTTTGCCGAACCCACGTGCCAAGATTGCACGGTAGTGGGCAACATCGTCTTCCGACTTGTTGTCTGGTGTGCCTGTGTTAGGCTCAAGTTTCCAGACCTTGGTGCCTTTGTCTGTGCGCCGATCAGCCCGTTCCGTCCAGCCCATCGCGAGACAGTTGGTTTTGACCATGTCAACCGTCTTTTGCATGACGCCGGAAGTCACTCCATTGACAAGGAGTGAACGGACAGGAGTGTCGGCTTCATCCTCAATTGACGGAGAGTTGCGGAAGATGTCAAACTGAATCAGTTTGTTACCCTCTGCCGACTTGTAGCCAATCTGGACGCCGGGAAGAGCAATCTGCCAACGCAGCACGTTGAATTTCTGACCGAACTTGGGATTCGGTTCGCCCTCCGCATTGAACTCTGCGTGAGCCTGTTGCGAGTAGGTAACCGAGATCAGCTTGATCGCCGGAACGTAAAGCAATGCTTCGTTACCGATCTTGTTGAATGCTGACTCATTACCTTGTTCATCAGTACGAACAACTTCAAGCTTGGCCGATGTGCCGAAGATGAGTTGTTGTCCGACGCGAAAGTCGAACGTCTGAAGCCCACCGCTTGATGAATTCCCACGAGGAGAAGCCAAGTTGTGACTGATGATAAGTGATTCAGTCTCCTTGTCAACGTGGAATTTGGGAGCAGCTGACGCTGGAGGAACAACAACTGCTGGTGCAGCTGATTGTGCAGTAACGGCAGCTAAGATAGCAGCCAATACGGCGGGATCTACTGCTGGTGCAGCTTGGACGGTTGGCGCGGATGGAAATGGTGATTCAGATGTCATTGACATTCCTTTGTTTGTACGAATAGAAATAAAGTAAAATGCAGAAATCTATCAAGATATCTACAACTCCTCAATCCACTAACATTGAAAGCAGATCGATCCCAAAGAGGAGAGAGTAAGATCTAACCTCGATCCTTCCTTTCCCCTCTAACACCTTAAACCCAGAACCTCAAGTATAGGCTTTAAAGTCTTAGCGGGGCAGGACTTAATGCTATTAACCAATTCTATTATTATTCATTCGCTCGCTTCGCTCGCTCATAGATATCAAGTTTAATATTAATAATATATCTAAGGTTATAGATTATATTCGCTCGCTTCGCTCGCTCATTAAGATTCAATGAGGTTACATAGTTATGCACGAGCCTGGATAGTTATTCATGTATGCAGATGGTTAGTTGGGTAGCTTATCAAAACGAGCACGCTCCTTGCTTGAGACATGCCACATGTTGATACCCCACCGATCAGGTGAGACATCTTCTACCCAGTGTGGATTCTTGCAGTTGAACTCGAACACTTCACCTCCCGTGAGTTCATACCTCTCCACTGGTGCTGAGGCCGGAGCATTACCAGTCCAGCGAAATTCTGGATAGCACAACTCGTAGTAGAATGTGCATGCACCAAGGTTGATACCGATTGAACGATAGTCGGCATACGACGCATCACGATGACGTGTGATACCACCACCTTTGGAGAAGAGTGCGACATCCACTTTCATGCCGTGCTTGGCACCAACTCCACTGATGTACGTCCAAACTTTATCATCCATGATTCCTGGAGTCCAGGGACGATTGGCAGACAACGGAGCCTCGAATGGCATCCATGTCCTCATCCTTTTGTTGGCATAGTTGGAGACATCTTGCTTGAGCTGAGGGGCCACCACCTGATTAAGGTGAGCGGCGAAAACCTCAGGGTTGGGTATTGCTGAGATAATCTTGAACACTGTTCCTCCTTAAAGTTTGACGTGAACGATGTGTTTACCGGCTTGTTGAGCAATCCTACACATGTGGGCAGTCCCACCCCTGGACGGAATATTGTCAATGTCGAACTTCGCACACGCCAAGACTGCATCAGCGTACTGAAGCATGTACTCATTACGTTTGAAGTTCATGGAGAAATGCCAGTTGCCATTGCACACATAGACAACCTTAGTTGCTTTGGACAACAACTCATCGTTACCATTTCTGTAGTTGAAGAAATAGTTCTCATGAGGAACACATGCTGTCCATTTGATTCCCAAGTCAACGCAGACCTGAGCACCAATTTGATCAATCCCATCAGACATACCAATAAGCACGTAGAGTTTATCGCCGTACTTAGCCTTAGCTTTTGTGAGCAATTCAGTCATGGCAGCTTTTGCATGATCGCGTTGAGCAGGACTGAGACCCTTGAGACGATGACCAGTCACAGCAATTACAAATCTTTCCACTTCAACCTCCTTATTTGCGAGTTCCATCAATGTATCTCCGTGGCAAGCAAGTGGCGCACAATGACACACCAAATCCTTACCTTTAAGCTCTGGCAAATGTTGCATCATACCAGGCCTAGCCAACAACCACTCCCGATGTTTGGCGATCACATCATCTCTGGTTTGATTGGCATTGATTTCAAATGGGTTACCCCACTTGTTGTTTCCATATCTCGTATTCCTACCGATGTATACAGCATCAGCAGGGATGTTGGGATCACCGACTTTGAAAACTTTCATTGTTTACCTCCTTTGTAGTGATCGTTCCACTCTTCTTCTAGAACGATGTCTTCTGGATCTCTTACTTCTGGCTGGCCACCGTTACTCATCCAGTCATCATATCCCTCAAGGAAGCAGTCCTGGCATTCCTCATTGTGTAAGACTTGATCATGTTTGGGACAGTGACGTGGTAGTGGATCTTTTTTCTTGGCGAGATCAGCTTTAGTTTTACCGATCCAATATTGAGCAGTGGCTCTGGTTTTAGGGTTCCTCCAGTCTACCTCTCGCTGAGTCTTGAACAATTGCA
>SXGT01594911.1_pt1 | contig 74259 bp, 76 predicted proteins | sample 3176221 | NCBI WGS metagenome assembly SXGT01 (sample SAMN11356862, study PRJNA531348) | freshwater metagenome | isolation source: freshwater sample F1-120 | place: China: Fuxian Lake, Yuxi | collected 2017-12-25
AGGTCCAGGACGGGCCGCTGACTTCACGCTTGCAGCACCTGAAAGTGGGCGACCCGCTGCTGGTCAGCAAGAAGCCCACTGGCACATTGGTATTGCGCGATCTCAAACCCGGCCGCCGCCTGTTCATGTTCGCCACCGGCACCGGACTGGCCCCGTTCATGAGCCTGATTCACGATCCGGAAACCTACGAGCGCTTCGAGAAAGTGATCCTCATCCATGGTGTGCGCTGGACCAACGAACTTGCTTATCACGACTACATCGAGGAAGACCTCAAGGAACACGAATATCTGGGCGAGCTCATCCGTGACAAGCTTGTTTATTACCCGACCGTGACGCGCGAACCATTCCGCAACGAAGGACGACAAACTGAACTGATTCTTTCGGGCAAGCTCTTTGACGATCTGAATGAGCCACCGCTCGACCCGGCCACCGACCGCGGAATGATCTGCGGCAGTCCGGCGATGCTGAAGGAAATCTCGGCGATGCTGAATGGCTTCGGTTTCCAGATCTCTCCACATATCGGTGTCGCTGGCGACTACGTGATCGAGCGGGCGTTTGTCGAACAGTGACCTCCCTTGTATAGAACCGCTTGACCGATGAACCTGTCCGAATCCGTACTTCCTGCCCGCGAAGCAGTCCCCTTTGGCTGGATTCTGGTGTTCAGCGCCTGGCTGATCGCGACCATTTCCACGCTCGGTGCCCTTTTTCTTGGCGAAATCATGGGCTATGTCCCCTGCGTACTCTGTTGGTATCAGCGGATTGCGATGTTTCCCCTGGTGTTCGTCCTTGCCGCCGGCCTTTTTCCCTTCGATCGGCGTGTGGTCCGTTACACCCTGCCGCTGGCGCTGGCAGGCTTGGCACTCGCCTTGTTTCACCTGGCGTTGATCGCCGGATGGATTCCTGAAAGCATCAAACCCTGCCAGCAGGGCGTGCCATGCTCGGACGTGCAGGTCACCTGGTTTGGCTTCGTGACCATTCCACTGCTTTCCGTACTTTCCTTTTTTACCGTCACCGGATTGCTGGTGACGGCCCATGTCAAAGGCTCGAAATGAAACAAAAGACAGTTTTTATCGCTTCCGCAATTGTCCTGCTGTTGGTCTTCATTGCCGGTGCCCTGTTCTATGCCAGTCAGCAGGAAAAAGCCGCTACCGCACTTGCCGAAGCCAATCACGCGGCGCTGATCCGCATGCACTCACCGGCGCTCGGCAAGGCCGACGCGCCTGTCGTCATCGTTGAATTCCTCGACCCGGCCTGCGAGACTTGCCGGGCGTTTTATCCAATGGTCAAAAAACTGATCGCTGCCAATCCGGACAAGATTCGCCTGGTCCTGCGCTACGCACCGTTCCACAACGGCTCGGACAAGATCGTTGCGGTACTCGAAGCGGCGAGGAAGCAGGGCAAGTTCTGGCCTGTCCTCGAAGCCCTGTTGGCCAGTCAGGCAGACTGGGCACCGCACCACACTCCGCAAGTGGCGCTGGTCTGGCGGCATCTGGAGGGCATCGGCCTGAACATGGAACAGATGGCTTTCGACATGTTATCGACGGATGTCGATAAGGTGATTGCGCAAGACCTTGCCGATGCACGAACGCTCAAAGTGACCAAGACCCCGGAGTTCTTCGTGAATGGACGCCCCTTGCCAAGCTTCGGCTACGAGCAATTGAAGTCTCTTGTCGAAGATGCGTTGGCCAAGGCACGATGACAGTCAACTGACGAAAAATCGAATACAGCGCACAACCACCGAGGAAAGGTGGTTTCTTTGGAATGGCAGGTTCGCTATCAGCAGCCAAAAAATTGCTTCCAATTGCATTTGAGTGCGAAGGGTCGTTTGTTGGTCCTGGCCAGGACCAAAACTTGCCCCGCGAGATTTTTTCGTCTCCTCCACAGTTTTTTCGGTTTGTTTTCTCCACGTGGTGTCTTGCGTGATGAACACGTTTTAGTTTTGTTGTCGTGGTTTTGTTGTTTGAAACGTAACAAGTTGATTTTTATTGTATTTGTTATCAACCAACAAAACGTGTGAGACATCCACGTTTTCGTTTTCCCCCTCAGTTTTCCCTGTTTTTTCTGTTTTCCCGTTTTTTTGTTCTGTTTTTTTCTCGCGGTTTTGGTTTTCCCAAAAAACTTTCCAAAAGTTTTCTCAAACCACGCAGGTTTTTGGAAAACATCCAACGTTTGACAAAGACCCGGGGGAACACGGGAAACATACAAGGTTTGTCTTGGCTATTCCAAGCTCGGAAACAACCCACCGAGGCCTAAATTTCCCCGGTCATGCTCATCTCGTGCAGGGGGAAAGATTTCATGTCCGCATTCAAGGTTCAAGACCACGTTCAGTTCCGCACTCTCACACCGGATGGCCCAATGACCGGCAGCGGCCAGATCGTCAAGATTTTCCCCACTGGCCAGAGCCACTGGTTGCACATCAAGCAAGTCGACGGCAGCGTCCGGATGCTCCTCGAGGCGACGACGACGGTTGATGTGCTGGAGCTCGAGCCCGCGTAACCCTCGGGCAATCACTCCGGTTGCCCGCCCAAATCCTCATGAAGTTTTCGGTCCGGGAATGGCCTGAGTATCGCGTCTGGTTTGCCATCATCCTGGCCGAAGTCAGCTTCGTCGTCCTCAGTCGTGTGGTGGTGGGACACCTCGACATTTACACGATGGAAGCAGAACTCATCCGATCCGCCGGCCGCGTGGTGATGATCGGGTTTTACGTGCTGCTGTTTCGCCACCTGCTGGCATCCCGTCCGCTGGTGCCAAGCCAGATCGGACACTCCCTGTTCCTGGTACCGATATGCGTTTTTCTCTGTGTGCCGCTCCTTGTCGGGTACATGGCGCACGTGGATGGAACAACCAAGGCCCTGTTCGCCGCCACCAGCATCATTGTCGGGTTTCGCGAAGAGATTGCCTTTCGCGCGGTGATTCAGACTTTGCTGGCGCGACGCATGGGGAATGTTGCATCGATTGGCGTAACCACGCTGATTTTCGCGGCGTGGCACATCGGCGTGATCCCCTGGGAGCCATTCGCCTACGGCCAGGTGATCGCCGCCAGCATCCTGCTGGGTGTCATTTACGCGCGCACAGGCAATCTCATGCTCGTGATCGTTATTCACGCGCTCTACGACGCCCTGTGGTCTTTGACGCCGATCCTGGATCGGCCAATTATTCCGTACCGCTACGGTCTCGTGTTGCTGGCGCTGGCCACGGTTGGGATTGTGCTGTGGGGAAGATTTTTCAAGGGTGCTGAATCCACGCGGGCCGCGTAGCCGCCTCAGGTAGCAGCAACAGCAAAGGCAAAAGCAACCGGGGACAGGAATGTGGGGATGCACCCCATTCCTGTTTTTCCTTACCGGGCGGGACTTTTTTCTTGATGGCGCATCCATTGAGCCTTCGACGTTCCAGGATTCATGTCTTGCCGGCGGTGAGAGGAAAATCGAGGTGGCAATTCTGGCTTGTGCACCGGCGAAATTTTTTATACCCTAGACGCATCCGACATATTCTGATAGGTGGCAACCATGGAAACATATTTCCTCGACACGGAAACAACGGGGCTGTTCAGCCACCCCTTTGGCGATGACCAGTTGCTTGAATTGGCCATAGTGGATTCCTGCGGCCATCCGGTAATCAATACGCTTGTCAAACCAACCCTCAAAACTTCTTGGCCAGAAGCCCAGCGGATTCATTGCATTTCCCCATCCGACGTTTCAAAAGCGCCCAGGTTGGACGATTTGTTGCCCGAGATACGCGAGCTTGTGGCCGGAAACGAGATCGTGATTTACAACGCCGGATTTGATGTGGATTTTTTCCCTCCAGGGGTGTTCGCAAAAGCGAAAGTTGAGTGCGCAATGCGCGCATACGCGGAGTTCAAAGGGGAATGGAACCCCCATCACAGAAATTACAAATGGCACAAATTGTCGGTCGCCGCCGCGGCAACTGGGTTCCGGGAAGATGTGATCTTTCACCGCGCTCTGGGTGATGCGCTTGCTGCGCGGCATGTTTGGTTGCATGTTCAACGAGAGATGACGATTGTGGCGTAGGCCACCCAGGGCTCAGTAAATTCACCAGGTTTCTGGTGCCGTCCGTCCGTAGAATCCCGCCTTTGCACAAGGAATTCGCATGGACATCGCCAGCATCGCCCTGAATCGTCATACCTGTAAGGCGTACGACGCCTCGCGCAAGATTTCCGCCGACAAGATCGAGCAACTGAAGACCCTGCTACGACATGCGCCGTCGTCGGTCAATTCGCAACCCTGGCACTTTGTCTTTGCCGCCACCGACGCCGGCAAGCAGCGCTTCGCGAAGGCAACAGAGCATCCGGTATTTTCGGCGAACACGCCCAAGATTCTCAGCGCCTCGCATGTCGTCGCGTTTTGCGCGCGCACCACCTTCGACGACGCCCATGTTGCCGCCATCCTTGAAACCGAGGATCGTGCAGGCCGGTTCCCGACGCCAGAAGCCAAAGCGATGCAGAACAAAAGCCGCAACTTCTACGTCAATCTCCATCGGTTCGACAGCAAGGACACCCAGCACTGGATGGAAAAGCAGGTTTATCTGGCCTTGGGCACACTCCTGCTCGGCGCCGCCGCGCTCGAGATCGACGCGACGCCGATCGAGGGTTTTGACCCCAAGGTGCTGAACGAGGAACTGGGCCTGCGGGACAAGGGCTTAACCAGCGTCGTGCTGGTTGCGCTGGGCTACCGCGGCGCCGAGGATTTCAATGCGAAACTTCCAAAAGCCCGGTTGCCCGCCGAGGAAGTCATTTCGGAAATCTGATCCATGCATCTCAAGGTCGATGGCCATGCCTTGATTGCGGGTCTTGCCACGTTACGGAACAGACGGAAATTGCCGCCGGCGCGGATACAGGCCTGTCCGCAGTCCATGGGGAAGCTGGCCGATGTACGTTGTGGCGACGTCGCGTTTCAGGTGCCGGTATTCGACAGGCGGTGCTGGTCCGATACGGTTGAGTTCGATGGCAAACTCCTCGGGGATTTGTTAAAGATCCCCGCCGACGATTTGTTCATGGACATCTGTCGGGTTGAATACATCGCCGGGCGAATCGTGTTTGCGGAAAACCTTACCGCTCCCGCGAAGATCGTGCCGAGCGAGGAAGGATAAAGAATCCTCCGGCGGCGCCGATAACTCCTGTTACAGGAGATAACGATCATGGATGCCATTAGTATTGCCGCCCTGGCCACCGACATGTCGCAAGCGAAAACCGAGAGCGCGGTGCAGCTTGCCGTCCTGAAAAAAGCGATGGATGTGGAAGCTCAGGGGGCCATGCAGTTGATCCAGGCCGCCGCTCAGGTAATACCCAACAACCCGCCCCACCTCGGCAACAAGATCGACACCTTCGCCTGATTCGGAAGACAGCCCTGACACAGCTCGGGCTTAGGCTTAAGAATTCCCCGTCGGCATCAGTCGCTCCCGCAGCTTTGACCACCTGCGTTCCACCTGTTTGCCCTTCACCGCCATCGCCAGCGCCTTCTTCTGGCCCACCAGGACGACAAGCCGCTTCCCGCGCGTGATGCCGGTGTAGATCAGGTTGCGCTTGAGCATCATGTAATGCTGCGTTGAGATGGGGATCACCACCACCGGATATTCCGAACCCTGGGACTTGTGAATCGTCGTGGCGTAGCACAGCACCAGCTCGTCTAGTTCGCCGAACGGATAGACGACCTCCCGGCCATCGAACTCCACCGCAAGTTCCTCGTCGTCTTGATCGATGGCGGTCACGAACCCGATGTCGCCGTTGTAGACGTCGCGATCGTAGTTGTTCTCGATCTGCATGACCTTGTCACCAACGGAAAAACGATAGCCGAATTTATCGACGCTCCCTTCGCCGGGCGGATTCAGGGCGTCCTGCAAGGCCTGGTTGATGCCGCGGGCGCCGGTGAGGCCGCGGTTCATCGGGCACAGCACCTGGATGTCGCGCACCGGATCGACGGCGAATTTTCGTGGCAAGCGTGTCTGGACCAGATCCACGACGGTTTGCGCGATGGCATCTGGCTCCTCCGCGGCCACCAGATAAAAGTCCGATTCCTCGCCCTTTTCCGGAAGGCTGGGAAAATTGCCGTGATTGATCTGATGGGCCGCGCGGATGATGCGCGAGGTGGCGGCCTGGCGGAACACTTCCGTCAGGCGGATTACCGGCACCGATTTGGAATCGATCAGGTCTTCCAGAAATTGTCCGGCGCCCACCGACGGCAACTGATCGACGTCGCCGACAAAAATGACCGCCGTTGGCGTGGCGATGGCCTTCAGCAACTGGTTCGCCAGCGGCACGTCGATCATCGAACACTCGTCGGCAATCAGGAGATCGCACTCCAGCGGATTGTCCTCGTTGCGCTTAAATTGCCCGTTCAAAGGATTGACTTCCAACAGGCGGTGGATCGTCTTCGCCTCCAGGCCGGTGGATTCCGAGAGGCGTTTGGCCGCCCGTCCGGTGGGAGCGCACAGCAGCGGCTTCACGCCCTTCGCGGCCATGATCGTAAGGATCGACTTCACCAGGGTGGTCTTGCCCACACCCGGTCCGCCGGTGATCACCAGCAACTTGGACGATAGTGCGAGGCGGATGGCGTCCTTCTGGCTTTTGGCAAGGCCAATCGAAAGTTTGCCCTCCACCCAGGGGATCGCCTTGTCGGCGTCGAACGCCGGCAACGTGGTTACGGGAGACTGAAGGCGCCGGAGCTGCGCCGCGATGGACTGCTCGGCGAAGTACAGCGGGGCCATAAACACGCAGGGTTTCCCATCCACGGTGTCGGGATACAGAATCTGTTCCTCGATTTCCTGGGCGATGGCGGTCTCGATGATCTCCGCCGGGATCTCCAACAACTTGATCGCAAGCGGGACCAGCTCGGCGTAAGGGAGCCCGCAATGTCCCTGGGACGACGCCTCCGTCAACGCATACGAAATCCCGGCGCGAGCACGCATGGGGGACTCCTTGGCAATGCCAATTTTCTGCGCGATCGTGTCGGCGCTCAGGAATCCGATGCCACGGATGTCGGCGGCGAGACGGTAGGGATTCTCCTTGACGATGTCAATTGCGTCGGCGCCGTAGGTCTTGAAGATCCGGACGGCTTTCGAGGTGGAAACCCCATGTGCGTGCAGGAACACCATGATGCCGCGAATCACTTTTTGGTCGGCCCATCCCGAAGTGATCTTGCGGGCGCGGACTTCGCCAATGCCGGCGATCTCGCGCAAACGCTCCGGGGATTGCTCGATGATGTCGAAGACGGCGGCGCCGAATGCCTTGACCAGTTTGCCGGCATACACCGGGCCGATGCCCTTGACCATGCCGGACCCAAGGTAACGCTCGATGCCGGTAAGGGTGGTGGGCGGCGAGATGGTGACGAATTGCGCCTTGAACTGGCGGCCGTGTTCGCGATCCGTGACCCACAGGCCGGAGGCGCTGGCGTATTCGCCTGGGGTAACGGCCGGGGCGTGGCCGATCAGGGTGACAAGCTCCCGCTCGCCCTTGACCTTCAGGCGCAGGACGCAGAATCCGTTCTGTTCATTGTGAAACGTGACACGCTCAACGAGGCCCGCGATGCGTTCGAACTCGACGGGAGGTGCTGATGGCGCGGCCATGCTCGATTTTCACGCCGTAGGTCTGGGCCGGATGGCCTTGAGGCAATCCTCAAGATTGCCGACCACGATCGTTACCGGCACCGCCAGCATGAGGTTGTGTGTGAGATTGAAATCTTCAATGGTCATGCCATTTGTATCTTTGGGGCAACCATTCCCATCTTCAACCCCCATCAACCGCCGCACTCTCTCCAGGCAAGTTTCTTCGCTGGCAACGTAACCGAACACCTTTTTCCCGAGAGCCAACGCATACCCTACCTCGAAAACGGTGCCGGAATCTGGTTCGGCGCCACGAAACGGATTGAGGTTGGCGACGACGATCTGCGCCTTGCGGATCAGGGTGATGTTCGCTTCATAAATTGCCTTTGCTTCGGTTTCTGGGTTTTCCATCGGGGACAAGGCCTCGAACCCGAATTGACGGCAAAGTGCCCGTGATTTTTTTGCAAATTCCTGGGCGTCTGGGCGGAAAACATCGGGGCCGGCGAGGTAGATTTTCATGATTTGATTGTAACCCGCAATGCCCGTAGACCCGCATGGGGCTTGACTTTAAGAGGCGCATCATGTAGAATGCATGCCATGTTTGGAAAAGCCATCCCCCTCGTTTCTTTCTCTATACGCCGCTCCGATTAACGGTCTGCGGCGCTGCTTTTCCTCCTGATTTCTCTGTAGCCCCCCAGACCCTCTGCGGTCAATTCCGAGCGCTTGCTCGGACGTTCGAAACTGAACTTTGGGGGTTCCAAATGCAACACCATATTCAACGCATCATCACCGCAGCCGAGGCAGTTGCGACGGCCTGCACGGTAATTGGGGCCTTCGGCATGGCCTCTGGATCCATCAGCCTCCTCGAAGGCTATACGGCACTTCTCGCAGGGACCTTGACCACGCTCGGGCTTGCACTGCACAGGCGAGATAAAGGCTTGTTGGCGCGCCAGGTGGTGCTCGCATCGATCCAAGGCTACGCCATTTCGGTGGGAGGCTAAACATGGATGACTTTCTTCCTCCTGATGTAGTTGATGCGGCTCTTGCTGAGTTTGAAAAGGCTACGGAGCCCGTCACAACGGACGACGAAGTTGAAGATGTGCTGCTGGTGACGTCCCGGCACGACATCTTTCGTGATTTCCGTGATCCGCATAGCCTTCGGCTGCGGGGTGTCTCATTTCCCTGGGAAATGCCCAATGCCAATACCTACGATTACTACCGTAGTGGTACTGGTTGGATGGTGTTTTTAGAAGCGGACTTGAGAGCAGTGACTGTGCGCATCCGCCATGACAATCCGATCGATGAGCCATCGCCGACACTACTGGGTAGGACATTCTCGATCTTTTCCGATCGAGACCCCGGTCACTACGGGCATCTGATGAAAACCATCATCGAGGCCATTGATCGCGGCGGTGAATCTCCGCTGTGGGCGATTGCGATGTCGGAGTACTTGCCATCGTACATCAGGGTTGAATTGGAAAAGCCATACGATCAGGAGACATCCCAGGTCTTCCTCACCCCGTTCGGATTTCAGCTTGCGGGTGCCGATCTCGCTCGCGTGTTCGAGAAGATGAAGATCAGTACGTCGATCTACGGGAGGCGGTCATGACGATTGTCGTTCGAAACATGCCTGACTGTGCGGAAATCACGTTGGCTGGGCCAATTCAAGCTTCTTCGATTTATCCAATTTGCGACACGATCGATCAGGCTGTCGAGCAGTTCTATTACGATCATGTTCGGTTTCGGATTTCCTCAGATGGGGGTGAAACAAAATCGCTCAGATATATGTTGTCCCAGATGGAAGACTGGCACCGCCGTGGGGTAACGATTGAGACTATTGCGATGACTGAGTGTTCGAGCGCTGCTGCGGTGATGTTGTCGATGGGAACACGCGGCCACCGGTACGCTGATATGAAACATTCGCGCCTGATGTGGCACTTCGCAAGGATGCCATCTGATGCAGTTCTTGGCCGGGAAGTAGCTCGGCATCCAGGCGGGCTCACGGCCCGAGCAGGAGATGCTGTCGCGAAACAACTGTCGAACATCCAAGAAATCATCAAGCGGGATGATGACTTTATGGTCAGCGCCCTGATGAAACACATCTGTGGTGGCAACGTCTCAAAACCGGATGACTGGCTTGGTGAAGAATTTCTACGCCGCAAGTATCACCTCCAGCAGCGCCGTGAGCAGATGATTTCTGATGCTGCGCAATACGCATGCCATTGGACCGATCGTGATGAAAAGTCCATCAGGATTCTGTGGGATCAGCTTTACCGCGAAACTTACTCTCCTGATGTCGCGGCCGCATTCCTTGAAGTCGAACTTCGGACGATGCTTGATCAAGACAGGAATTGCTCCCCGCTTGAGGCATGGATGCTCTTTTTGATTGATGACCTCGGAGGATCACACAATGACTGAAAACCTGAAACCGCATCCTTGGTCACCCCATGACACGATTTGCATTCCAGAGCATGCCGCACTGCATGGTGGCAATCCCAATGTTCCAGCCGAAATGTTATCCCGCGGGACACTGATTCTGGGGGAAACCGGCGCGGGGAAGAGCCTGTCGGGGGTGATCCCTGTTCTGCGTGGAATTTTGAAGCATGGCCATGAAAAAAGCCAGTGCGCTGCGTTGGTGATTGACCCCAAGTTCGAACTGCTAGATGTCGTTCGGAAAGAGGCCGGTGACCGGATGATTGTTGTTGGCGGTGGAACAGGACCGCGGGTGGATTTTTTTGAGGATACACGCGGGAATATTTCGGTCAAGGATGCCTTGACTAAGGCGATCAGGTGCTTGTCAAGGGAGGGGGAGGCGATCGTCTCAGCCCGAGGAGACAATGCCTACTGGAACAGCGCCGGCTTCAACCTGGTGCTCGCACTTACTGAACTGATTGGAGCAATCGAAGCAAAAGGAATGTCACTCATTGAGATGGTCAAGATTTCGGAATACTGGCCGTGTTCATCCAAAGAAAAAGCATCCAGTCACGATGTTGAACGCTTCCTTCGAATTGCAAAACACGTGCGTAGTCACTGGGAGCCGAACCCTGGTGAGACTGATAAATTATTCGCCTCGCGCATCCGTGTGTATCTTTTGACTATTCAGCAGAATGCTTCGGCACACTTGAAAAAGGAGCGGATCCCACGTCGAAGCTCACAACACACGGATGTGATGCATGCACTGCGTCTCATGTCGCGATATGCCCGCCGGCATTTTGGTGGAGAAGAGTGCATCGGCTTTCTTGAATGCTGGTCGCGACGAATTTGCGATAGCGCTGATGATATTGCGACGGCTATGTGGCGCGCCAACAATCCTGTACCTATGTCGCCCATGCAAATGCGCCTGATTGCAGCACTCGAGAGGATGGGAGAAAAAGCTCGAGCATCATGGTTCGAGCCGGTGAATATCTTGCTGGCGCAATTTCTAACCGCCCTAGACGGAATCAAGTCAGATGCTTCATCAAGTGATTTTCGCAATCTCGGCGCCGCACTGATCGCAATCGCAGAAGACCTCGGCCGCTACGACATCGCGAACGCGCTTGCCTGGACGCACTCCTGCGCAGATAGTCGAACTGCATTTTGGTATACATCCATCGCTGAACAAATTATTGCACCTCTCGTTGATCGATCGTTGGCCGATCGACTGTGGCTTGATCCGATTTCTCCCTGTCCTGATGGATTTTCAGTTCGGGGAGCAATGAATGAAGGCAAGGTGATCGTGTATCAACCGGGTACTTCAGATGCAGAAAGTGACAACAATTTCGGTAAGACGCTAAAAGGTCTGTGGTTTAGGGCCACCTTCAAGCGAGCGGCACGTCATCGTGCCGTAGCCTACATCGCAGATGAGTTCCATAGGTTTTTTAGCGGAGATACTGAAAGCTCGGAGAGCAATTATCTTGACCGGTGTCGCGCGTTTCGTGGCATGGCCATCCTGGCCACCCAATCGATCGCATCTCTGCGTCTCAAGTTGCTCAGTGCCGACAAATCGGTTAGCAATGCGCAAGCCGATGCGGCACTCGATGTCTTGCTCGCGAACTGTGGGAACAAGTTCTGGTTTCGCAGTACGGACCCAGGGACGATTTCCTACCTTCGTCGGGCAATTCCTCAGGCCGGTGGGCAGCACGTCATCGACATCAGACCGCCAACCACACTCAACGTGGGCGAGTGTTATCACCTGCTCGCCGACGGAACTGTAGGGCGCCGTCAAATCAAACTGGCCGAGCCACAGGCCCCACGGAGGGCCGCATGAGCACAATCTGGTTCGCGGGTGACCCCCACGGCGGGACGATTTTCCTGCGTGACGCGCTGAAATATTGCAAGCGCCCCGATGCGATCATTTTGCTCGGCGACAACATGTTCTCGGAGCCGATTCGTTCGAAGTTGCAAGCGGATTTGGGGGATGTTCCGCCTATCTGGCTCATCCACGGAAACCATGACACGGATTCCGCCGCGTATTTCGAGCAGGCATTCGGCCCGAACAATATTCACGGCAGGGTTGTCGAGGTTGCCGGCGTTCGCATCGCCGGACTTGGCGGGGTTTTCCGCGGTGCAATTTGGATGCCTCCGGATCCGCCTAAGTACCACAGCTATGAGCAGTGGCATGGCCTGTGGTCTATGGCCGTTCCACCACGTCAAAGAACGGCCCCGGAGGCATTTGTTGCTGGGAAGGCACGGAAACACAAGTCATCGATTTTTTTAGCTGACATTGAAAGACTCTCAGGACTTCGAGCGGACGTGCTGGTCACGCACGAAGCTCCATCGTGTCATCCGAATGGTTTCGCGGTTATCGATGATCTTGCTCGGCGCCTTGGGGTCAAGGCAGTCTTTCACGGGCACCACCATATGAATATGAATTACCGTGAGAAGTTGGCTGGCGGAGTTGCTTTTGGTGTTGGTGCCCGTTCGATCTGTGACCTGGCTGGGAACAGGATTTGGTTTTGATGTCGGCAAGACGCGAAGCAGGCACAGGGTCAAGTTCCTCAAGCCTTCTTAAAACTTCATCCTGATCTTCTTGGACGATTTGCGGACGGTACCGAAGCATGTCGTTAAGAATGTGCCACCACCAATTGGCAATCAACATTCGTTCGGCGGCGAAGTACCAGTCATTTTCTTGCTCATCGACGGTGGAACCAACCCGGTATGTAAATTTATCAACCAACACCAGTACGGCCATTAACAGCGCCATCGCGTTGTGTCCGTCGGCCCCGATATAAAGGGCAATCAGATCCCTTCGCTCGGCCATTACGGGTTCGGGTGACGACTTGCATATCGTGCGCAATAGACTATTCAAGACGATCTTGTCTTGGCCATTCGGCTTCTCGGCAAGGCCGATTAATGGAACGAACGCATCGACCATGGCCATCGTTGATTTTGATGGCTTCACGACCTTCCGCAGACCTTCGATTCTCCCGACGGCCGAAAGAACTTCTCCCGGCCCCCAATTAGCGTCTCGGTTCAAGGGGGTATTCATAACGATCACTCCTTCGTTTCGTGTTGTTTGGCGGCTTGCTGTGCAACATAACGTTGCATGTAGTCTGACCCAGACTGCTTGATTTTCTCGCGCTCATCTGTGGTCATTTCCCCGAGTGTCTGTACAAGGAGCGCGAGTCCGCCAACGATTAACAACTCGTCGATCTGTCCTGTCACTTCATCGCGAACGGGCTCAAGCCTGAAATTGGAAAGTCCTATTGTCTGGCACATCCTTCCCATCGTTCGAAGTTCTGAATCAACGCGGTTGCGTTCTGCGTAGCGCGCTCTTTTTAGCGATAACTGTTTTTCCTGTTTCGCCCTTGCGCGTGCCTTCCCGAGTTCCGCCTTGGCCTTGACCAGAGCACGAACAGAGGCATCGTAGCGAGAAAGCTTGGATGTCCCACAGGCCTGCGGCATTTCTTTGTTTTCCATCATTCACCCCGCGAAAAATGAAGTTGATGAGAAACTGTAATGCATCATTGGAATGTCCACAAGGGGATTGACGAAAATTGATTCAGCATTACTATCAACAGTGTTACTTGAATCTCGAATGCTTATGCACTACGTTGTTGGCAGTACCACAGAGGCGAAAGCGGAACTTCTTCCGCGGTGCGCATGTTTAGCCAAAGTGCCACATGCGCACCTATACGCTCAGGGGAGCGTGGCTCGCCAGGGATGCTCCCTGGACCCTTTAATGATGGTCAAGCCAGAGGCATTTTGGGAACTGCCATCGCCAGCGAGTATCAAAACAGAATCAGTAGCAGCAGTAGCAATTGCCGATAACAGTGATGATGGAGATAACGATGAATAATTCGATGAATGTATCAGCAGTATTGCGGCGGAACGCTCTGTTCAGTTTTGATGTGAAGATCCACAGTCGATCTGATGGCGCAGACATAACCAAATTGATCGCGTATCGATGGGGCGCGCGGCTTCGAAGCGAACTGACCGGAAAGATTCATTCCTACACGCGGAAGACTGAGGTTGTGCATAGCGAAGTTCAACTTCCCCCACTGGCACCACCTTCGTGGTCGGATCGCCGCCAACTGGCGATTGCCATCGATGCTGCTGAAACACGGATTAACTCTCAGCTTGTCAGGGAACTCACGATTGCGTTGCCACGCCAGCTCAATCTAAATCAACATATCGATCTGATGCACCGCTGGGTCGATGAGTTTTTCGTTCGCCACGGGGTTGTCGCAAGTTGGGACATCCATAACAAGCCTGGTAATCCTCACGTCCATCTCCTGCTCGCGTTGCGCGAGGTCACCCCAAACGGGTTCGGGAAAAAGATTCGAAAGTGGAATGACCGTCGCCTTGTTGAACTGTGCCGTGCTTCATTTGCTCGCACGTGCAACCGTGCCCTGCGAGCCATAGGGAGCGAAATGCGTATGAACCACCGAAGTTTTGCTCGGCGCGGTTTGGGCGTGATAGCCACAATTCACCAAGGCAAAGCACTTCCAAGTAATCAGGAATCCTTTTGGTCAAAAAAGATTTTCAACGACTACGTGATGTCGCTGAGACCACCGCTCGACGATACTGATGGTGGCGGAGGTGGAACAGGCGGCGGCGACATTATTCCGGGTGGTGTCGGTGGTGGTTGCCCCACAACACGATCGTCGCGGTTGCCAGAAAGGCCTGAGGTGGGGGTGGCGGATCGGAAGTCGATGGCTCGGCCAAGTCGGAGAAGGGGGAAGAAGACGAAGGATGGCCGGGGGGTGACGGGGTGGGCGGATCCGAAGTGAGGGGGCTGACAACCCCAAGACAAAGTTCAAAATCTACAAATTCGGAAATTTAGAATGTCTGAAGTAACCGGCCGCTGGAGCACGTACCGCATAGGCATTCCAAAGGCGCAATCGTTGAATAGTTCGCGTTGGGCGAAGAGTTAAGCACGGGCAGGCGTTTCACCGAAATAGGCCAATTAGCAGTTGTTGAAGCAAGGTATTGGTTTGGGTGAAGCCGGTTGAAATCATCTGTAAATCAGCGATGGTGAAGAAGGTGGTAGGGTCGTCAAAGGCTACGACATTGTTCTTCATCACTAATAGCGCAGGCTTTTCAGGATTGGTGATGTCAACAGCAATGTAGGGCGTACCGTTGTGGGCAACGAAATTGCGATTCCCATCAAGCAGGGCAAACCACCTAGGATCGAGGTTTGCTTGTCTGTACGCGCCTTTTATGTCGTTGATAATTTGTTCCTTCTCGGCGGGCCGCCCGACCTGCTTGTAAAGGGCCTGCGCGAACTCTGAAATGAGATCGGCACATGCGTTGACTTCGAACAGGAATGAGTTGATGTCGGCGATGAGCAGGTACTTGGCGCTTGGATCAAGACGGAATGCATAGCCATCTCTATCGGTTGAGAAGACATGCCATTCATCATAGGCCTTGATCTTCTCGTAGACGGCAATGCAGCTTAAGTTCAAGCGGTTGACGACGTGAGGGAGTAAGTTTAGCCGGGTGGCAACGTGTAGGCCGAGAGCGTACGTTGCATTCGGTAACTTTGCGCAACGGCCCTGATCCACTGCGACATTCACAGCCGCATAAATCGGAAGAATCCAAGGGTCACCGCCCAATTCCTCAAAGTGAATCCAGCGCGTGATCATTGCATGCCCCTACACGGGCGCTGGGGCCCGTTTAACACTCGATACTGCTGACGCCGATTCTGCTGTCCTTTGCGCATGACAACCGCCAATTAAGACTTAAGGTCAATTCAACAACAATAATCCGAAAGACTGGCAGGTTAAATGCCTGCTTCCCGAAATGATCGCTAACGTCAACGAGTGGCCGCTACCGGCATGATCATCCCACCACCTCGGCCACCATTAACTCCCTCAACATTTGAACATACCCAGCCGGCAACCCGTGCTCCACCGCCGCCGCCACAATCCCCTCGAGGTATCCTTCCCGTGGTTCCCCAGGTGTCGAATCAACGGCAAAATAAATCATTGCAGGAAGCAGTTCTCCCTTGGCCTCAACGAATGTCGTTTCCCGGACATAGAAACTCGGAACGCCTTCATATCTGTCCAAGTTGCCAAGGTCCCTGTCGGAAATTTCCCAAACAATTCCATGGACCACGGATCCTGGTGACTGGACCACGGTGGCAACGCCATGTGTGGTGATCAGAAAACTGTAGCCGGTGAGCATGGCTGGGCCAACAACAACAACAGCATCGGGACACCTCACCGACATCTGGCGGATGGACATATTGGAACCGTAGGCGAAATATCTGTGTCGGTGTGGAATGGTGTTGGGCGAATGTGTTTGGAATGGCATGGCCAGATTATGCCCTCAGCGTGGCTCAGTGGGTGCGCCACCAAAACAAATCACCGACCTCGGGTACGATTCACCCCATGACCTGGCATCTGTACCTGCTCGAGTGCGCCGACGGCTCTCTTTACACTGGGATCACAACCGACGTGGCAAAGCGCTATAGGCAGCACGCCGCTGGCACCGGGGCTCGATACACGCGTTCCCATCCGCCTTTGCGCCTGATAGCATCCGTTCCCGTCGGCACTCGTTCGCAGGCACTGAAGGCCGAAGCCGCCATCAAGCGCTTGCCCAAGGGCAAAAAGATCGAGGCGTTGCAAGCAATGGCATTTCCATCACCCACACAACCAACACAAGGAAGGTCCAAGTCTATGAACAAATCAGAACTCATCGAAGCGATTGCCAAGGCCGCTGAACTGTCCAAGGCCGACGCCGAGCGCGCGTTGAATGCCACGATCGACACCGTCGTCAAAACCGTGGCCAAGGGCGACACGGTGACCCTGGTCGGCTTCGGCACATTCAAGTCGGCCAAGCGCGCCGCACGCACGGGCCGCAACCCGGCCACCGGCGCCGCCATCAAGATCGCCGCGTCGACTGTGCCAAGGTTTACCGCCGGGGCCACATTTAAAACCGCAGTCGCTGGCAAGAAGGCGGCGAAGAAGAAGTAAGCAGGGAACCCGGGCGAGGTCAGCCAGTCTGATCTCGCCTATCCATGAACCCGCAACGTAAGGAGAAAGAAATTGAAGCGAAAATCTAAACTGGCCCCGCGCAATCCACTGGTGGCCCCGGCCCTGTTCCGCAAGGCCGGCGCGCATGGCAAGACGCGTAAGGCGGAACGGCGTGCCGAGCGGATGGAAACGGCCACCTTGGTTAGGAGTTCGGGGAAGTGCTGCGGCACTCGGAGAGAATCTTCGTCCAGAGGGTGCTGTCCGAGTGCCGAGTGCCGAGTGCAATTTAGGCAAACTTCAGCTCACCGTGAGGGGACCTGAGGGGCACGTCAACGCCACCTGAACCAGGAACGTATCACGACAGTGTCACAGCTTTCGCCAGTCGGATGCAACGACTGGCGTTCGTCTTTTCAACTTCCAGGGAAAGGAAACCAGGGAAGAAAAAGTTCCACATGCTTTGCATGAACTTTTTCTTAAACACAAAAAAAGGTCTTCAAAGACTTTCGAAAAAAGGGCATGCCTTCCCCGCCCCTTTTTTCGTCCCGGTTGCCTTTGATTTTTTCTGTAACGCTGTAACGGTAATGTAACCGAAGTGCAACCGCAAGGCGTTCGCTTATAAGCTATTGTTTTATTGTTGTTTATGTGTATTTAAATGTAAATGTAACTTTGTAACCTGTAATACGATAGATAAGCAAGTAAACGGCACCCAATGAATGATCCAGCGACAAGCAAAGAGGGTGGCATGATCATGGTGGTTCCGGCAAAGTTACACCGTTACACAGTTACAGACAGCGCGAGATTGTATTTGTTCTTACAAAACAAAAGGGTATAAACCGGTTGCTTTCGCAGTGCTCGTTACGAACTGAGTTACGACGAGGTTTCACCGATCAGTCGCCACGAACTGCTATGGCCAAATCATTGAAGTTCAGGCTTCCCAAGGAGCCAGGACGATCTGGCAAGTGAGAATGGCGGCGTCTCCACGGCTTTTGCAATATCTGTATCGAAGATCGCAACCGCCTCACCCGGCACGACAAAAGGCATCTCGGTGAGCCATCAAGCGCCTTCCTCGTTGTGCAACGCGCAGTCAGCTACGGGATGAGCGCCCCCATATAAGATGGCGCCCCCCCTAAAACTTTTCAGCGGGTCAGCACCGCCACACAACACTCCTCGACAGCAAACACAGCAATGGCGTTCATGTCGTTTCGCATTGCGCGATGGCATAGTCACCGCACTCATCAAAAAAATGGAAATTTGCAGGGGACCTTACACCCTTTACGTTGCCCTTCTTGACCACGGGAGCGCTCACATTTTTTTTCAATTCAGACCTAGGACGCGCTTGAGCATCAAAATCCCAGCGATCCTCTTCCGGAAGCGACTTAAGCGCGCTTGCCACGGAACTATGGTCAAGGCTGATCTCCGCACAAATTTTCTTGAAACCTGCGTTCGTAAGGAACACCGCGTGATCGTTCATACGCCATCCGTGGATCTCACCGAATACGTGTCGAGCGTCGCGATAAATGTACATAGGGTTTGAACGCAAATGCTCGAGAAATTTGTCGGCAAACAGATCTCCCTCCTGCTTGAAGTCTTTCGGCAACCCGGAACGCCAGATATATGTCTCGAGCCATTTCTTGGTTGTCTGGAGAATATCTTCCCGATGTACGGACGATTCAAACTTTCCGACAGCATCCAACAAAACCGTAAGGCCTGTCATGGCCGAGGCGAGGTGTTTGGCGCGCCTATGGACGACGCGATCTTCTTCGTCAACCTGTGACTGAAATTCCTGAAGATAGTCAAAATAGGTTGCCAAAACCAATTCACGATAATCGTCTTTTAATAGCTGCGATGCTAAATATTCCCAGGCATGGCCATGATTCAAGTCGAGCCCCCGCATCGCCGCAAAAAGAATCCCATTCATCGAGACGTCTCCGACGTCGCCGTACGTCGACAGAATCGATGTGTAGCGTCCAGGTGTCCCGGTCTTCACTTGATGTTGAATGTCGTTTAAGCAATCGACTTGACTTACCATCACGTCGATCCAGCGAAACAGAATTCCACCCCGCTCGCCAGTCTTCTGTTTTGTCATCATATAGTCAAGCGATTGTTCGCCACTCGAAATGATCTGACATAACCAACGCTTCGATTCGCGGGCTTCACCATCTTGCTTCGCGCGTGATTTACCGTAACCATTGCCGAGCATGTAAACCAACTCGTCAATCTGAGTTTTGCTTGCCAGGGACCCGATTTCGTCCATGAACGCAACACCGTCGTTCCGGGCTTGAAGAGGCCCTTCAAGTGCATTGTCGGTTGTTCGCCACGGCATGATGATTGAATTCGGCTTCCGCGGAAGCGCGGGCGTGGAGATCAATGACGCACAAACTTGAAGATGGGTTGTTTTTCCGAAACCTGACGGCCCCGCAAGATGAAGCACGCACGTCTCCGCGTCGTCGATAAGTCCCAGAATCATTCCTGAAACGGAAAGTCCGAGAAGTGCAGCCAAGCTTGAATTTGAAAGGAGTGGCTCAAGTACATGAAAGTAGTTGGCGATTGTTCCTTTTTTTGACATCCAACGAACGCCCAATGCGGACGGGATCACTTCCTCAGTATCTTGCTTTCGAACAACGATGTCTTCGTAGATATACCCGGCTGGAAACACAATTTCGGTTTCGGAATACTTGAACCCGTACCATCCCTTATTCCCCGTCGTGAAGAGCTTTTGGTGTGACATGTTCCCCTTCTGGGCGTGCAGAAACTTTCTGTATTCTTCGAATTTTGCGGCTTCGGTAATCGTAAAGTCGCGCTTAACAAAGAATTCGGCCTTCAACTCTTCGGCGCGCAGTTGAAACGTGACCGTACGGCGTGACGATGTCACCCCTTCCATCGCCTCAACAACCTCCGAATTCCCGTTACTCACGTTCATTTCAAGGAATTTTTGCCCTCTACATTCAATGAGGGTTTTTGTTGTGCGAGCGCAAGGGACGCCAACGATCGGCTTCCGGATAATTGCCTGGGTCTTTTTCTTGTCCCCTTTATCGGCAGCGAGCTCCCATGCCACTTCTTCCTTTTCTAACTGGGGGACGAATTGATCGTTCGCCGGATAGAACATCGGATAGCAATAGTGAAGGTTTCCCAACAGGGGATCTTCGGCATACACGTATTGTTCATAGTGGCGACTGAGGTTCTCATATTCGCGGTCTGCGAACAATCCCGTTTCGACGCTGAGGACGCGAACCGCCTTAAGCGGAACGTGATACTTCAGGAAGTGGGCGAGCAACGGATCCGCGTCCATCAGACGCGTCGACAGAAGGACTGTCATTTCTTTCGTCTGCGCAATCAGTTCCGGATTGAGAGCGACATTTCCCGCGTCAAAAGGGCTCACCACAGTCCGGCCACTTTTTTCGACATAAGCCATCCCTTCCCTGATCGCAACTGCACCCAATCCCTGGGATGCTGCGATCACGGCATCAACCGGATCCGACGTCACCAGCGTCGCCGAGCCCTTCCTTTTCTGGTTGGCTGCATTCGGCACAAAGGTCACATGGTTGCCCCATTCGCATGAAAACTCACCGTCGTCATTCAGGGTGACGTCGAGATATGTGGCATGGCCATCGGTGATCCTGAAAGATTTTTCGCCCGTGCCTACGATCTGCGGCGGCGCATCAACCTGCAATCCAAGTTCCAGCAGTTTCGCTTTGATAGCTTGGCTCAGGCCATCAAACCGGGTCCGATTCATGATCCGGGTGATGAGGCCTTCGACGTATTTGATTTGATCCGTCTGTTTCTGGAGTTCTTCCGCGGAATTGCCTTGCCCCATCAGTTCAAGCCAATCATGGAGATTGTCTTGTGGAATGGGATCGATGTCGTGACAAGGCGGGATGTCATCGGGAAGATCCATGTCTTCTTCGAAATAGTCGGCGTAGTGCAACGCAGATTCGTACTCATGCTGTGAAATGACGACATCCATATCGGCATCAATGCCGGTTGGCTCAGTTTTATCGGCAATTTCCATGCTGATCGTGTTTTCCATTTCATTCCCTCTCAGTTGTCAAAGTTGAATTTGTTGGCCCAGCCACAAGCGCGTTGCCAGGCGTTTTCCGTTGCTGCATTCAGATATATAGATTTCTAGTCATGGTCATAAATTTTCCTTTTGGAAAATTCTGGTTCGGTGACCCCGAGATCAATGTTGTCCGTGCATGCCGGATCAAACCTGAACATTTGCGCGAGTTTTAGCCACTCCGAACCCTTGCGGTCAGAAATCCTATAGATGAGCAAACTTGGAGTTGTATCGGAAGCCCCCGCGTTACGCAGGACACGAAGACACCGTTCAATGACTGCCAGGGATGGCATGTCAAGGTATGTCACGATTTCTGGATGGCTTTTGACCAGGCAGTCGGCGAAGATGTGGAGTTGGTAGATATTCCAAGGGTTACGTGGATCGTCGCGCCCCTTTACGACTTCCAGTCGAATCGAGCGCTTAGCTGCGCCAAGACGAATCAGTTTTTGGTAGCGCTTGACGAAACTTTCGAGATTCGCGCGCGGCAAATAGTCCGTGACGTAAACCTTAAGAAGCAATGGCGCAGGTGTTGGGGGGACACTCGACTGGATTGCCGAAGGCATCCCAATTGCCGCGGTGACGTGTTGGTTTTGTTTCATCTTGACATCTAACAAAGTATAGTGGAACATTCTGTTAATTATAAAAATGGGTCAAGAGACCCAACCAAAATTCGCCGCACAGCACAAAACAAGTACCACTTTACTCGTATCTGATCATGAAGTCAAGCATAATGACCAACATAACAGCAATACAAGGCATATGGCGAATACTTCTTGCTATTTTAGTATGTTACCGCTATACTCCGTCCTAGAGGTGAAGACATGACATACCAAACTTACTACGCACGAATCCCGATCAGTCTGCACGAGTTAATCAAGGACACTAGCGGCCCACGCGGTGGGCGGAAATTCGCGTTGAAGGTGCTCTCTGAGTTTGTCGATACCTCGCCTTGGAAGGATTTCACCCATTGGTTTCCGGCTACGGTTCCGGACGGGAGAAACGCATCTGGTCGTGCAGCCGGAATCGTTCAAATGAATCTTGATGTCCCGTTGGATCTATCCAAGCGACTTGATCAGGCAATCCTTCAAACTGGTGCATCCAAAGCCGCTTTCCTTCTTGGTGCGCTTTTATGGATGATGCACACGAAAAGGCACGACGAACGCCAAGCCATCCTGGAAATCTCCCGCCAGGTGAACTTCATTCCTTTAGCCGCCCCCGACACTCTGATTCGTGGCGAAGTAAAAAAGAAGCCGGCGCCCGTAAAGAAGGAAACACGGGACTGGCGCGACGCATCCCAGGATCGTTACGGCGTGCCCTGCGCCGCCGGCAACTCCACCGAAATCCCCCGGATCCTGGCAAATGAGCAACGCGACGGCGCATCCAATTCCATCTCAGAAGGCGACATCTTTCGTGCCGCCCAGGAGCTTGTCGAAACCCTCAAGCCCTACGGCAAAGACGCAGACGGCGCGCGCACCTTGGTTTTTCCGCCGAGCCTCGCGGCGTCTCAGGTGCTTCGGGAGCGCGGTACCGTTGCCGTACTTTCAATGGATTCCGGCGCAGCGAAACTTGTCCAGTGCTACCGGGCAAATCTGAGGGCCGGCGAGAAAGCTAGGCAACTTTATTTACCCCCGCTGGTGCACGCACGCAGGGGGCAACAGGAGGCGCAAACGGCGGCCCTGTCGGAAACAAAGCACCTGGGGCACCTCAAGTCGAAATTCGCCTATGAGCCCATGGCATTTTGGGTGGGATACCTCCTTGAATCCGTACTGGCCGAACGAATGACTACGGACCGCGCTGGGAAGGCCGCCAACTATTACGCCGAACGTTCAGTCCGGCACCATGAAGACTTCCGTGCATTTTGCAAAGACCACCTCCCTTCGATGTTGCAGGGATTCCGGCCATTAACCGAACTCAATGGGGCAACCAATGTCCTGTTTCAACAGCTTTGCGATGAAGTTCAAAAATTTTACGGGGACCAAGCCTGGTCCGTTTTTCAACCTAACTCAGATCTGAAGAACCGAAACTGAATCGAGCCTTATGCCAGCCAGGACTTCGCACAACACTTTCTGGCAGCGCCCCAAAGACACACGATACCTTCAAACTCAATCAGAGCAAGACCCAATTCCAAACACAACGTAATCAATTAAGACAACCATGACCACATCAAATATGCATACAGAATCACTCTATAAAGATTATCAAATCGACAACGTCCCGAGCGATGTCTCGATGGACACAACCGATGCACTTTCCATCCTGAAGCTTGCTATGAATGCAAGCGGGACGCGCATTGACGACCTTCCTCTCGACATTCAGTTGGCAATCATCGACAAATGCCCCAAGTCAATTTCGTTGTTTGAATCACCATGCATTGATGTGATGGAAGCCGCGATTGATCAAAACCCATACCTCGTGCTTGACTTGATTAATCCGCCCGATTCAGTGAAGGTCAAAGCCATTCGTGATGATTCCAGGATCGCCTTCTCTCCTCACCTGGAGACACACAAACTGTCGGAAGATGCATTTGTCGATGCCATTCGAGTGCTTGCCGACATCATCGTTTTTGCAAGGAATCCCTCACGGAAACTTCAGGAAACGGCGATCGAATCTCTGCAAAAAAGAAAGTTCAAAAACAAATCCTTTGTTATCAGCCGCATCACCGAGAGAGACCTCAAACTGCAAGCATGCATCGCTTATCCCGAGCATCTGCTGTGGACTTCGGAGGACGACAGCGATCTGCTCAAAGACATTGTTCGCGCACACCCCGATGCGATCGCTTATATCAGGGAGCCTGATGAAGATCTTCAACTTATCTCCGTAATCGCGAAACCTGATCTGGAAAGCAAGATCAGGGGGTGGAAGCTGGAACACGATGAACACGGAAACATTGTCTCTTACTACTCCCCCTATTCATCAAAAACCGAATTCGTTTCAGAACTGGCGAACTTGCTTTCGGGCAAAGCGTACAGCTTCGCCAAGTGGCCATCGGTGCATGACCACGCAATCCTCAATCTCGCCTGCGGGATCACCGGAGAAGCACTGGCGAGAAAGTTGGTCGACGTTTATCGAAACCGTGATGCCCCCGCAGTAATTGTCGAACCCGGCAAGATGGACACTGAGAACGCCGAAATGCTTGTTCGTGAATTTGCCGTTGCATAGCCATCAGATGTTGATCTAGCTCTATTTCTTTTGCCAGCCAGGAACCCCGCACACCGATGCCTGGCGGTGCCCGATTTCTTAACTAAAGGAGTAAACCATGTGCGAAAAGAATCAACCCACAACTGAATGCCGTCCTCTCAAGTACCTTACAGCCCTTTCAAAAAGTTATCCGGAAGTGTTTCGTGGTGCTGATCACTTTCGGGTAAATCGGAAAGGACTTCCCCAATGGCCGGACTGGTGTTTTTTTCCGTTGGCCTGTTGGACTTCGCTGCTTGAGGGTTATCGGAAGAATACCTCTGCACGTCACTATAGTGAGGCATATTCCGTTGCCGCCGTTGGAACCTGGCGGAAAACACAGGGAATCTATAGGTACGATCCGACGCTCTACGAATCCATTATCCGCACTCCTCTAGACGGGGATTTGCCCCATGACATTTTGCTTAGGCTTCCTGAATGGGCTGTATATATCGAAACGCCGGGGATGCAATGGACTGGAGATAGGATGCATGGTTTTTTTGCTCATCTCAATTGGGATGACCAAAGGAAAATGCCCGACTTGCGTCTAGTGATTGATGATGAACATGGGCTGTCTCCGCTCACACTTTATCTTGGACCCTGGTCGCTCGAGGAATCGATCGCGCGCACATTGTCTATTGCGAAGTCTCAATGGGAAATGTATGGACTTCCGTTTGGAGATGGACTTGATCAGTCTCAGCAGAATACGCTTGCCAAGGAAGTGACCCCATTGATCTCCCTCCTGCTTTATCTCTGCACCCAAAACGCAGAGATCAGTTCTGGTTCCCGCGTTCCTTCATTGCCGAAACCGACGCGTACGAAAAAGGGTTTGAGGCATTTTCCTCAGAACAAGCCGACAATCTGGGATGTTGGAGTGCGCCTGGGAGCAGCACTGCGCAAGGGTTACCAATCTCAGTCGGATGGAAACGGAGATGGAACCCACGCAAGCCCCCGTCCGCACATTCGTCGCGCCCACTGGCACGGTTTCAGGTCGGGGCCCAGGAAGCTTCCCGATGGCAACGTAGTTCCTCTTCACGACCGGGCGTTCGAATTGAAGTGGCTCCCACCCATCCCGGTCAACCTGGAGAGCCCGGACGATCTTCCTGTCACCCTGTATCCGGTCAAAGACGCGGCGTAAAGCCTCATCGTCGCACCGGGGTTCCTTTAAATCCCGGTGCGTAGCCGCTGTCATGGCATAGCCATCAACCCGTCGGTACGAACCGATAGCCCACTCATTCGTCTCCCGCCACAAACACCGCCAACCACACCGTCACCCCGGCATCCGTCCATTCCACACGGTGTCGCCGGTGTGCCTCAATCAGCACCCAGTCTCCCGGCTTCAGCACCCGAACCTGATCCTCGTCTTCAAACTTCAATCCTGCGCTCCCCTTCAGCAGGCACACCCACTCGGCCTCGTCTTGGTCATACCAATACCCCTGCGGACTGCTTTGCCCCGTGGAAACAATGCGCTCAATTCGACACCCCGCCGTCGACAGCAAAGTGTCGGTGATCTCGGTGGGAACAGGACAGGTAGGGAGAGAGGAGAAGAGGTTTTGTGGCATGGCCAACTATTAATACTGCACCACCGTAGCAACCCGCTTCGCCCGGGTCAATGCAACGTACTTGAGCCGCTGACTGTTGTCCGCACCTGACCTCGCGTCGATCCAATTGCGGGGAATCAACAGCACCACTTCGTCAAACTCTAAGCCTTTCGCCCGGTGCATTGTGGCAATACGCACCGACTTTGAATCGGGCTGATCGCGTTCGTCGGGACCAAGAATTGTCGAGGATATTTTTCCGGACTTTAGGCTGCCGAGAACCGCACTCGCGTCATGCTTGGTCGGGACGATTACGCAAACTGACCGGCCCTCGGCAAGGCTTGCCTGCAACAGTGCTTGCAGGCTGCCGAGCGCATCTTCCAGGTGCGGGAAATCGATCGTTTTGGGTGTCGGACCATGTGAAATCGACTTGTATCGTTTGACCTCGTCAGAACCTTCATCAAGATCATCCACTTCGCAGCCTTCGAGTGTTGCGACGGCCAGTCGACGGATTTCTTCTGTCGTGCGGTAATTCAAAAAGAGCTTGCGTGCTCTTCCCCGAATATCGATACCACAGGCGCTCATCGATGCACGGTTGCGCGAGTAGATCCGCTGATGGCCATCACCGACAAAGAACAAGTCGTTTTGCTCCTTGGGCACCAGGGCACGCAGCAGGCGAAGTGCCTGGGGTCCGAAGTCCTGGGTCTCATCGACAATTACTGACGAATAGCCCTGTGGCTTGTCTTGAAGCAACGCAGCCGCATCTCGGTAGGCATCATCGACTTCCTTGAGCTTTCGGCTGGCGAGCTGCGCCCGGTATTCTTCAAACACTGGCCAGACGGCATCACGTTTACCACGGGTTAATACCGTGCCGCGACCGGTTCGTTTGGCCATGCGATATTCATCTCGTGTGGTCACCCCTTGTGCCAAAACAACACGCTCCAACTCTTCCTCATAAAAGGCCGACGACAAAGCGAGACTGGAATCCTGAAGCGCCAAAGCGCTCTGCCAGGCATCGGCGGCTTCATCCTGCTTGCGGCTGTAAACAATCTTGTGCTCGTACTTGTGGCGCCGAAGGAAGCTGTTGACCCACGCATCGAGGTTCTTGACTTCGATCTTTTGCATGACCGCCGGGGTGCAAAGTGTCTTCAAGTTTTCTTCAATGTCGGCGGCCAGGTTACGGGTGAAGGTGGTGAAGAAGACTTTCTTCTCAGCACTAGCGCGTTGCTCAGCGAGCCATTTGGCCCGGTGCATGGCGAGCACGGTCTTACCAGTGCCAGCACCACCCAGTACCCGCATGGGGCCACTACGGTCGCCCTGCGCCAGTTTGCGTTGCGTCGGATGCAGAAACACTCGCCACTGCGCCAATGGCGCGTTCAGCATGGCCACCATGGTCTCTTCATCAGCCACCACGACAAAGCGGGCTTGAGATTCTGCCGTTTCAATAGCTGCCGCAAAGTCCTCGATGTCGACCGGCTTGTCGATTCGAGTTTCACGGGACATCAAAACGTCAGAGACACTGTCCCCGGCGGCGATAAGAAACAAGCCTTCGTAAGCCTCGACAGGCAAGTAGCTCTGCAATGCGTCCAGTTCAGCATCTGACTGAATCGAACGTACCTGCTCCAGCAATTCCTGGGGCGTACCGATACCGAGCAAATCCTGATCTGACAGCGTAGAAAAGAGTGGCGTGGCTGCCTTGACCGATTCCGCAGAAGGGGTCGATTGAGCCTCGGTTGCAGGTTGCGCTTGTGCGTAACGTGCCTGCTCCAGGGCGGGCTCCACCAGGCTCTCGACCGCAAAGACTTGCAGTGCTCCCGTCGTCGGATTGACGGCAATCCGGCGGCCTTCGGCCCAGCTATATGCGGCGTCGTGGCGATCCACATACATCAGCACATAGACATCACCCAATGGCGGTTTGAAGACGATTCCGCGCCAATCCTGATCGATGCGCACCGACTTGAGATTCTTGTCGCGTGCAGCGTGAATCGGTTCGTAGTTTATGCCGTTTGAAGTCGGATCACTTTGAAAACGAAGTGCCCACTTCAAAATCTTTCCCTGAACCGCCGACGTCAAGGTGGCCAGATTCACCAGAAAATCCTGTGCCAACGCTACTTTTGGTTTGAAGCTCATTTTTGACCTTCCTGATTCTCTTGTTCTTGCCCGGCGTGATTACCGAACTCATCGGTCAATCGTTGTTGCCAATCATCCTCGGCAACAATGGCTGTCCACCCCTTGGCTTCCCACACGGTCTTGCTATCAATTTGCTCCGGCATCAGCAGCACGAGCTTGCGTTGAATCCAGGCTAACTCCGCTTCGGCCAGCACATTAGCGTCATGTTCCAGTTCGTAACCCACCTCATCTGGCGGCGGCACGCCAGCATCCATCAGGCTGTGCAGTCCGTCGGTCAAGACCCCCATCGCTTGCTCCATCACACTCTCCCACGCGGCAGCCTGGCTTGCGCCTGGTGAACTTGGGGCGGACCGTGTGGTCGTTGAAAGCGTGATTCCTTCGTGATCGCCTGCATCCAGTCCCACGCGCGTTGCCATGAGTACGCCTGGCAGCATCTGAAAGATGTTGAACAACCACAACCAGCGTCGCCAAGTCAGATGACGTTGTGCCTCATCCTGCACATTAGCTTCGTTGAAGACCACAAACCCCGGACTGGGTGGCGCGGGTAGCGACGGGTTGGCCAATTCGGCCGGCCACCAGTAACGCAGTGACAGCGCCGGATCATTAGTATTGCCGCACGCAACGCTCTGGGCTGATCGCTCACAGGGCAGATTCTCCAGGCCACTCCAGAACTGCGCGAGTTTTGCTCTGGCCTCCTCAAGTTCAACACTGGTTGGATTGGGAACCATCCTGAATGCCGTTGCCCCAGCATGCCGGGCCATCTTTAGGGCTAGCTGATCTCCCTGATCGCCTGCCGGTTTGCCAAGCCACTGAAGCAATACCGCTACCGCATGCTGTGTCCAGAGCGTGTCGTTGAGCATGGATCGAAGTGGCGGTGGGAGTTTGTCCTTCGGGTTGTAGCACATGGCTTCCAGACTGTCCGCCAAGACTGTTTCCAGCTTCCCCTCCATCGCCGCCATGACGTCTTCCCACGTCACCGACCACACCCAGAACTTACCGCTTGCCACCAGCGCACTGCGTTTGTGGGCATCCTCACGCGTAGAGGCGTGGTGATACGCCCATCCATCGCAGAATACGGCGATGGCCCGGCGCGGTGAGATGCTCTGCGTGGGCCGCAAGACAAAGTCTGGTCGGCACGGTGCGCTAACCCCGTCATTCGGACCCAGATCCACCTGGGGCTCGACCCAGTAACGCAGCTCTCCGACTTCAAGGAGATAGCCGGACTTCCCTTGAACAATCTCCTGCACCAGCTTGATAAATGGCAAGCCACCGACACCGCTCAGACGGCGCAGGCTTTCGATAAAACGCGCCTCAAGTTCGGAATCAAAATTGGGGTTGATGTAGATGTCGGCAATCGAGGCAACGCGTTCCAGTTGATCCAGGTTTTCTACCAAATGCTCAAGTATCGACCGGGCCCGGTCACGCGAGACGAGCGCCATCGACTTGCCCAGGCGGTACTGATACACGCAGCGGTAGCAGCCGTCCTTCTCGGCGACGGCATTGCACGAGCATCCAGTCAGGTGGGTCAATGCAAGGCGAAAAACTTCCAGCAGGGTCTTCGCTTCATTCGCCAGCAGTTCATGCAGGTAGCCCGTGCCGCCCGGCACGGAGTCATACAACATCACATACTGGCGATTGGCGGCGCCGTCGAGACCCTTTTCCTCCTGCGTCACCATGCGCAAGTGATCAACCTTGCCGCCGAAACGCTTTTTCAGACCAATGCGCACGGCCGCCATGAAGGACTGGACGGAAGCTTCGTCCACACCAGACTTGGTATAGGGCACCAGAATCCGCAGCGCCTCCGATGAAAACTCGCGGTAAAGATACAGGCAATCAATGATATTGGTCGGGTCGTCATTGCCGCGTTTCTCGCAGTCGAAGGCGTGAAACTGAGCCTGCTCGCGTTCGCGTGCATTTCGCGGTGCCCGCTGAATTTGTCCGCAGTGCTTGCACAGCTTAAATCCGGGCCGCAAACGCTCTTGTCCCGCCACGGCATAGACCGCACCGGCTTTCGTCGGCTCACCGAAATTCACATCCCGGAACACCACATGCTCGATGAACTCAAAGCCGAAAGGCATGTCGGGGGCCTTGATCCGGTAAGCCTCGGCGATGTCCTTCTTATCGAAGTCGGCCAGCATCTGGCGCACAAAGAACTTGGGCTCGCGATCTTCAGCGCTGTCGTCAATGCGTACATCCGTATCGTTGCTGTTGGCGATGGCCTGTTTGAAGCGCAAGAGCAGTTGCTTCTGTGAAATATTGGCCCACATCGGGTCTCCGCAGCGTGGGCAAGACCCATGTCCATCCGCGTGAATCTCCAGGTTCTCCATGTGCTGGCACGTCGGGCACATGCGCCAGTTCTCCAGCGACGACAGACCCATATTGATCTGGTCAATCTCAACCCGGCGCTGGTTGGCGTAGAACACGTTTTCCGGTGCAAACTCCGACAAGGCAGATTGGGCGGGACGCTCATAGCGCTCTGCCGGCAACGAGATATAGGTTCCCGAATCGGCAGGATCATCGATTCCTTTCTTGCGCCAAAGCAGGGATTTCAGTTCCACCCCCGCTTCGGGGAAGGCATAGTTCGGGATCAGACCTGCATCGGTCAGCGTGTTGAGCAATTCGCGCTGGTTGATTTCCTTGACCAGCTCAATCGTCTTTTGCCGTTCGCGCTCAAGGTGGTCGATTTCGTCTCGGGTCGCTTCGTCCTGCGGTTTCGCTTTCAGCACCTTGATCTGCTTCTTGACCTGATCTCCACGCTCACGGTGCGTCTTGCGCTCCTTGGTCAGCTCTTCCAACAGCTTGTTGAGGCGCAGGCGCAGCGCATTGTCTTGCTCTGTGCCTTGCATGAAGCCCTGCAATCGAGCCGCAACGCGATCATCAAGGTCAGCCCCCAACAACGCCTTGAAGCCCTCCAGCAGGCGCTCTTCATGCGCCAGAATGTAGTCCAGGAACGTATAGGGGAAGCGGGTCTGGTCGAGACTATCCCGCGCATCGAGCGCTTCTTTCGTCTTGTCCGGTAAGGCCGTGTCGGGGATGCCCGAGCCGACCCATTCATCGAGGCAAAACGCGAACATCTGGCGACGCAGCACCTCGGCCGCCTTCAGGAAAATGCCGGGGGGTATCACCTCGCCCAGCAGCATCTCGTTGGTATCTTCAAAGAAGTACAGATCGTGAGGGCTGGCGCCGTCGGCCAACGTGGCGGTGAAGGCATTTCCGTCCCTGCGACCGGCACGACCGATGCGTTGCAGGTAACTCGCCTGGTTCGGCGGCACCGAGCACAGCAGCACTGATGACAAATCACCGATGTCGACACCCATCTCCAGCGTCGGCGTGGCGGACAGCAGGTTCTCATACCACGGGTGCGGGACCTTGGCCTTGAAGCGCAGCTCAAGCGCCTCGCGCTGATCGCGTTGCAACAGCCCGGTGTGTTCCGCAGAAAAAACCCGCCGCAGGTCGCCCCGGCTGAAACGTTGTGCGAGCCAACCACCCGCCACCACCTTTTTGGCATAATTTTCCTGTGGGGCGTCCAGACAGGGCATGTCGAGCAAGGCATCGGCCGAATCCTCCGGCACGGTCAGCCCACGTTTGCCTTGCGACGATACCAGCCGTACAACCCGCGTTTCAAGCACCAATGCTGCCGGATTCAGGCAAATCACATCGAAAGGATCGGCATCGATGCGCAACAGAACGCCTGTCGCCACCAGTGCATCAATAGCCTGAGTGTAGATCGTCTCGTCCGCTCTACTGGGCAGCAATCCATTAGCCCCCAAAGTCGCCTGTAACCAGGTCTGAAAGAAGGTGTGCGCTTGCGGGTTAACCAGGTGATCGAACCCACGCTCCTTTCCCATCGACAAAAATGTTGGATGTGGCGAACGATCCCCCATGCGCGGCATCCATTCGCGTCGTCCAGCGGAATGGGTGAGACCAAAGACATTGCCATCCAAGGCATAGTTCATCAACTCGGGGTGACCAACCGCGCCGCGCTGGCGCAGATGACACACGAACCCCCACAACCACTGCACCACGGTTCTCTGGTCCGCATGACGGATACCGAAGTTCTCATGCAACACCGGCAGCAGCGCCTCGGCGGCCTGTTCGATGTCGGCCAGTCGTGGTGCCAGCGTGGCTTTGCCAATCGCATCGAGATTGCGTCCCCGGCGACTAAGGAAGGTGAATTCGGCAAACGCCTGCCAGGCCAGACGCTTTTGCACCCGCGTTGGCAAATGGCTGCCGCCGGGCAGGCTGTCCAGTCCCTGCAAGGATGTTGCCCAGTCCCGCTGCCACATCATGTCCGGGCCGATAAATTCCGACACAAAGCGCTCGACCGGCATCGCCAGCGGCGAACCATCCGTCAGCCACAGTTGGGCCGCCTGATCCAGAAAGGCATTCCATGAACACTGCGGCGTGGCCACCTGGTCGATCACCTGGGCCAGCCCGGTGCGCACTGTATTGAGGTACGTCCGTGCCGTGAAAAAGCCGGCCCGATGCGCCGCATCCTGCACCGAATCAGAAAACGCGATCAGCTTCTTGTCGTCATTGAACGGGCTGGCCCAGCTTTGCTCGATCGTGACGGCGCCCAGCGTCGTATTGCGGGCACCCACCAAAATCTGTCTGAATTTACTGCCACAGGCCGGACATGTCGGGTCGTGCCATACATGCGCGACACCCGCTTTGGTCGTGGTGGAGCGGTTCGCCGTTACGCGGAACACATCCACCAGGTCACCATGGCCGCAGGCCGCGCATTCACCGGGGCCGCTTTGCAGATGGCCGCATTGGGTGCATACCCGCTGGGCAATGCCCTCGCACAGGGGGCGCTTTATTCCGGCGAGGGCATAGATGCGCAATGCTTCAGGCTGCCCGGCAAACCAGGTGTTGTAGATCTCGTCGAGATCGGTGGCCAGCCTGGATTGGCCGTTGGGCAAACGACTGAGCCAAGCGGTGGTGTGGCAATCCGCGCACTGCAACAGCGGCAGATACAGCTTTCCCGGCTCACGCTTGACGTCGCTATCGGCACGCAGCTCAATGTTCAGCGTATTGCCCTGCACCTGCGCCACCATCCGGCGCAACTCCCGCATCCAGAGTTGTACTCTGAGTGTCACCAGCGGCCGACCGACCGGGTCACGCGCCCAAGCCACCAATACCAGCAAGGCATCCAGCACTTGGCCGATATGCGCGCGTGCCGCTTCAGGCAAGGGGCCCTGCATCTGCTGCTGCAACTCGGCCAGCGAGACGATCTGGCTTTTCAGCAGCTTGAGCAGATTGACGAACAGCAAATGCTTTTTGAGCAAGCCACCCAGCGAACGCCGCCAGGCCGGGTTATCAACATCGGTAGGCACCGGCATGCCGGGGAAGAACAAGGCAAACCACGCTGCAACTGCGGTCTGCTGCGACGGGTACTGATCAGAATCCAGCACCGTGTCAAAGTCGGGCCGGGGATAAAGCACATGTTCGATCGTGCTTTCACCCAAAAACTCGCTCTCAGTCAGCCGGTTTTCCGTGACGACCGATTCCGGCGGAAACGCAACGCCAAAGATCTGCCGGGCGTATTCGCGCAGCGGCGCGGTATCCGCGTTGCCGCCCAGCGTGGCGGATGTCCCGGCGCAAATCAGGTGTCCATCTGGGGTTTGCAGGCGCGCCCGCAGGCGGCGCAGAAGCAACGCCAGATCCGTTCCCTGCGCGCCATCGAAAGTGTGCAGTTCATCCACCACCACATAGCGCAGTGTTTCCGCCGTGTTTTTGGCCCAGAGTTGCCTGTCCTTGGGGCGGATCAGCAGATAGTCCAGCATCTTGTAGTTGGTCAGCAAGATGTCGGGCGGGTCCTTGCGCAGCGTTTCCCGATCAGTGATGACACTGGTGGCGGTCATGGCCATGAGCCCCCGGCCATCCTTGCCAGAGCGTCCCCCCACGAACAAGCCAATGCGGAGCCCCTGAAATGCGGGCGTCTGTGCAATGACTTGGGCAAACCGCCGGGCTTGGTCGGCGGCCAACGCATTCATCGGGTAAATCACCAGTGCCTTAACGCCGCCGACACCGTCACCCTTGGCCCGCGCACAATGATCGAGCAAGGGATACAAGAAACATTCCGTCTTGCCGCTGCCAGTGCCGGTCGCCACCAGCGTGCTGGCCGCAGCGCGGTTGCTGCTCAAACGTTGCCACGCGGCTTCCTGATGGACGTGCCCGGGGAACTCGGTCTCGAAATTACCAAAGAATGTATTGCCGTGAGTACCGGTACGAAACGGCAACCCGACCTGAATGTACGGCCCCTTCATCCAGCGCGCTTCGTCCTCGGTAAAGCGCTGCATCACGCCCGCGAACAAAGGGTCTGAAGGCTCAAAGCCCGTGCGCAGAAAATGCTTCAGGCCATTCTGAATTTCACGGGCAAGCAGGGAGGGCAGCATGCTCAGTTCAACCTTCGAATAAACGCAGCAGACAATCAAGTTCTGGAATGCGTTGTCTCGCACTTTCCATTGCCCGTCTGTGAAAACTTGTTTGATAATGTTCGCGCTCGGTCATGTCATATCCGAGATGCTGGCGAAGTGTCTTTTTACATTCGGCAGACGCATCGGGAACCCGCAGTTCCAAAGTTGCCAGCAACAAACCCTCGAGACAGGGCGAAGAACCGATCAGGTGAATCTTATTTTGCCGGGCTAACTTTTTTAGCTGGTCGGTCCAAACGATGTCGGTATCCAGCAAAGCCGCCACCTGGGTATAGCCATATTGCCTTGACTGACGGCGCGTATGGTCAACGACATGCTCCGGCCCCTTGCCATGCGCGTTACCGATGGTCACGTTAACGCCAAGGCCATCCGAACAAAACATCTGCCGCAAGTGCTTGAGAAAAGCAACCTCGCAATCGCCCTCGCCAATGACCAGAAGAGTAGGCCGTATTCCCCGTTTTTTGCCTGACGCCATCCCGCGTACCTACAACCGGGGAATGGCGCCATAGGCGCCTGCCATGTACTTGGCGTACAGATTATCGTCCGCGCGCACGCCTTTGACGCTGTCCAGTCGCCAGGCATCACTCTGGCAGTGATCGTCCTTCTCCACCAACACTACTTGAGCCTTGTGCAGATGGCTCAATACTTCGATGGCATGACTGGTGAAAATCACCTGGGCATTGTGCGGATTGGTCCTGGTCGAGAAAAACAGGTCGAGGATCGGCGTCATCATGTGCGGATGAAGATCCGCTTCCAACTCATCGATCACCACAATGCCGCCCAGTCGCAGCGCCGGCAAAATGCGGGAAAGCAAAAGGAAGGCACCCTGGGTGCCACTCGATTCGTGCAGGAAGAGCAAAGGATGTTCCTTATCCTCCACCCGGTGGATACCGAATGGCACAAACAACTCATCCGTCTGGCCGCTCTCCCGGGTAACCACCTGCTTTTCGAGGCGAACATCGGAAAGACCCAGGTCCCATTGGCTTAGCAACCGGGCCATGTCGGTGCGAATCTCAGGGTGGTCTGCATAAAACGCCGCGGCACCCAGAATCTGGTTGTTGTCCAGATAGCGGCGACCCAGGCCATAGACATTACTGAAAAAACCGGCGGACAACAGCTTTTGGGCAATATCCACCTCGTATTGCGCGGCGGTGGAGATCAGCGATGCGTTTTCGCGCACCTTTTCGGCCTCCTTCTGGAGCAGACCGAACTGTTGCTGCTTGATCGCATACGCCTTTTGCTCGGGCATCCACTCCCGTGTAAAGACATACGAGAAAACGCGGCTTTGCTTGACGTGGAGCGATTCGGCCATCACCCGCTGGCGTGTCACCGCCAAACGGTAACGCCACAACCGGCCCTCGAGCTCAAACTCCATCTCGAACTCGGAAACCTCGGTCGGTGAAAGGAAATGCGGATCCAGGGGAATCGGATCATCGGGTTTGGCATGAAACGATTGCCTGACGAACCAGTTCAGGAATGTCAGCGCCTTGATCAGCGTCGTCTTGCCGCTACCGTTGGCGCCAACCGCGGCCAGCACCTTTGACAGTCGCGCACCCGATGGCGAGATGAATGAACGTGCATCCTCGGGGGTATGTCCATTCAGCACCAGCGAGACCCGGGCTGGCTCTCGGAAGGAATGAAAGTTCTTCAGGGTGAAGGAGTGCAACACAATATGCCTCTTCGCAGTTTTTTAACAATATTTTGTATATTACGCCTTTAGAGTAAAGATAAATACCCTTCCTGAACTTAATTTTGTCAGCCCGGGCGGGGTTGGCGACGAACAAGTACCGTCCCGCCAGCGTCGACTTTTCAGAAACGTGGCGCTATACCCTGTTGTCCGTTTTCATAGAGAATCCCTTGTCTCCCCCGCAAACAGAGAATGGGCATATGAATACGCTGTCGCAGCATTATTAAGGTTGGGCATCAGCGATTGCCGTGTAACACCGAGATCAAAAAGATCACGTAACAGGTCATCGGCCATCGATGCCGGGAGCCTTGCCCGATGAATCTGGAAATTGCTACTCGAAAGAGTCTCCAAAGCCGGCCACTCTCCCGAGTCCAGGAACATCTGGTTGGCCGCCCTAATATTGGTGAATATGCCCTTTTGTTGCCTAAGAAACGAATTCTCGTGCCTTGGCGCCCGAATAATTTCGACCAGAGAGTCATCGCGAGAAATCGATGATGTCGAAATGAAAAAGACAGCGATTTCCTGAGTTTCCTCTGGCTTCTTTCCCACGATGCTTGATGCGCCGAAAGCTGCGAAGTAGCTTGCCACCAGCGGCGATTCTGTCCAATCCAGGAATCTGGTTGGCACACCGTGGTGTTGGGCTAATGCAGTTGCGCGCTGGAGGGATTTGGCCGGAAATGGTTCTGAATAATCGTAACTGGCAACGTCATTGAGGGCAGCCGCAATCAGCGCCATACCATCGCGTGTCGTCGTGTAATCAATTGGTGTGGCAATACCCGCAGCATCCGCCTCTTCCAGAAATATGAATGCCGCTCTCACTTCAGCGTGGAGGTGTAATCCCAAATAGCGTCGGCGCTCATCTTTCATTGGTTCGTAAGGCGGTTGTGGCGTAAATCTATCAAGGGAGTTTTTCCGAAAGGCTCGGGACAACAAGGACCAGTCGGCGTCCGATTGCCCACGAAAAATCATTCCTCCCTTGCCTGTCTGATTCGCCTGAAACTTCGAGTTAGTGCGAAACCACTCATTCCAGAGGAAATACTCCAGAAATTCCCGAGATGAGCTGAAAAGTTGGTCAAATGAATACATGGCGGGGGAGGTTACGCTGATTCGCTCCCGACAGAACTCGTAAGGCACTCTTGCGTTGCAGTCTCGAAGAACGACCATGCAACCCGGTAGTCAGCCTCCCGGCTGGCGAGGGCGAAGGGGGCAGTGTAGGTGCGGGTGCGGGATTGCGGGCCGCCGGGTTGAGTGTCGTCGATGACGGTGGTGGTGACGGTGCTGCCGGCGGGCAAGGTGCCGGCTTCCTGCATCTGGCGGAGATCGTCCCAGCCGAACTTGCCGGTTTTGCTGTGGCCGTCGGGGGTGGTGTAGGTGACGTCGGGGGTGGTGCGGCTACCCTTTCGCGGCAGGCCGACGCCGACAAGGCCCTTGCTGATGGTGAAGATGATGCGGCCCGCCATGTCGTACCAAGTGTCGCGCTCGTAACCCTGCATGACCGGGAACTGAACGCGATAGATGAGCAGAAGTTCGTCGAGGGTGAGGCCGAGAGCCTGAGCGACCAGTACGTCGATTTCGACCAGCGCAATTAGGCGGGCGTAATCAGATCTTAGCGCGCAATTTCGCTGCCATTCAGGCGTCAGTTGGGTGAAAAAATTCTGCGGCAGGCGTCGATTGTTGGGCTGACTCCATCGTTGAGCGGCGAAATCAGCAGTAAACACTTCGGCCCAGAGCGGGGCGTAGCAATTGGTAAGGCAGTTAAGAGTAAGTAATCGCGCATGAGCAGCACTTGAAAAATCAAAGCGCGGTAGCGTAGTCCAGGTCCCGTGCAAATTGGAGCGGCCAGACGACTTTATGTAGTAATCCGCAATCACAGTTACCACAACACAAGCGGCATTCACCATATCAATGGTTCGCGCAAAGGCATTGCTTTGAACACCATTGTTATGGCTGACTCCCGGAGGACAAATCACGGCAAACAAAGTGCGCTCGTTTGAGTTTGGGAGCATGGCGCGAAATGCTAGTCGAAAAAATTCTGTCACTTGCTTCTTTCGCGCGCGTTGCACGACTAAAGGCAATCCTTTCTGGTCCTTATGCTGGACTTGCTCTTCGACAGAAAGCTTATCCCACGGCAAGGCTATCGTTTCCGTTTCCGTCCAGCTCACATGGGGTATGCGTTGGGCGTATCCGGCGCGGTCTTCCATGGGGCGATAGTTACTGCGTGGAAGGTAGTCGTCCGGCAGTGTTTCAAGATCGAGTCCATCATAGGCTCGTTGGGTGGCGCAAATGGCTCGGGGAGTCTGGTACAGCGGATTTGCCAAATAGAAATGCGGGCCTGACAACACCCAGTCTTCAATCGTTCCTGCAAACGGCGCACTGCGGTCAGCATTACGAAAAATGGTGCCATCACGTTGCGCGTAGGTTTCATCAAACATTACAGTGGAATAGTAGTCGCCCCCCAAATCGGCTAACCGATGCGGGTAGCCGGCAAGTTTGGCCAGCACACTGGAAAGCTGTCCAGCATGCAACGCTGGGAGGCGAGCTCGACGTGTTGGTGTACCAGGTTCATCGTAGAGTCTGGCGAAAACGGCTAATTGTGCGTCACCTACGCGGACGATGCGATCGGCGTGGCCAGTAGTATTCCATTTCCCCTCTTTGTCCTTGATCCCCCCTGGCATTCCAGTGCCATCATGCAAATAGCTCGCATCAATCGTTATCGGGGTATAAAGATTTGCTACGAGATCAAAAACTGGTGTTTTCTGCACCGAACCAAAAATGTTGATTCCAAATTTGTTGCGGTTGCCAATGTCGAACAACTTCAACTCATTCTGAAACTGAAAGTGTGTTCGCAATCGCGCATATATCACTTCACGCAATGCACCCCCTTTGGGGTCGTCGTACGGCCCTTCCGGGTGCAGATAACCCACCACGCCCCGCCGCCCTGCTAGCATCCAACCGAGCGGCATGAAACACTTGTAAAGGTTGGTCTGCACGTTTTTGAGCAGGGAGTAGTTCTGCTGCGCGTTGAGGTAGTTCTGCGTTGCTTCCGCTTCTTCAAGCTCGCTCGTCCAGTCCGCTTGTAGCGAAGGAAACTGGGTGAAGGCGTCACTTCGCTGTTTCGCTAGCTCCGTGGCGCTCAAATCACGAATTGCCACAAGCGGATTGGCTTCGCCCAATATCCCGGCCTCGTTCCATTCCACTTTCAGCCACGGCGGATTCCCCAGCACCAGATCAAAACCGCCGCGCTTGGCAAACACATCGGCAAAGCTCAGCTCCCAATGCATGAAGCGGCGTTGCTTGGCTATGGCCTCGACCGTGGCAACACGAGGAAAACTCTGCCGCAGCTTGCTGATGCGCAACTGGCCAAACTTGTCGTGCAAAGTCGGCGCTGGCGAGACGGCGCTTAGCGTGGGCTGGACCGCACCGAACATGTCCTCCATGACTTCTGGCATCAATTGCTGAGCGACCGGCGCGCCGGCAAAGTTGATCTGGCTTTGCGGGGCGAGATCGACAATGTTGCCTTCGAGGATCGCGCCGATTTCCAGCCACCATTGCTCGCGGCTGGGCAGATTGGCGCTCTGGGTGATCGGCCAGAACCAGAGCGCGCACCAATAATCCATCACCAGCTTGAGACGACGGTAAGGCGTGGCGTAATCGTCGTCCTGATTGAGCAAGCCCTTGGTGCGGATGGCTTCCTTCTGGGCGCGGGTGCTGGCGACGTCGGCCGTTTCGGTAGCTGGCCAAAGCGCCAAGGGGTCTTCGGTGCGCTTGCGGTCGGCGGCGACCTGCTTGGTGTGCTCTGCCCACAGTTGATCAATCGCGTCGGAGAGTTGTTGCAAGCGCTTGATCTCGTGCGCTTCCAGCGGCTTGTTCATGGCCGTGCGCCATGCCTTCAGACGATCGAAGTCGTCCTTATAAAGCTGTTTGGCCACCTTGTCGGTGTAGTTGGCCATGCCGGTATCAGGCAGCAGGAAGTGATAGATCTCGTCGGCTCTACGCGTGGGCGCTTGTGGGTCAATCCGACGTGGCGCGTCGTCGTACCAGGCGGGCTTGCTACCTTTTTTCAACAAGCTGGCGGCGAACACTTCGCGCCGCGCGCCAATCAGGCTGTTGCCGGCAAACAGTTGGTAACCAAACCACGGCACGCGGGCGGCCTTGGGCGGCTGGCCGGGCTCGGTGGGTTCGCCATAGATGGCATTGAGCCAGAGGCTGACTTCGGCCAGCTCGGTGGCGATGGGGTTCAGGTCGACGCCGTAGACATTGCGGTCGGCAATGTACATGCGGGTCTTTTGCAGCTCGACGGTGTATTGCTCGTGCGGGATGCGGCGCTTGAGCTCGGCCTGTTTGCGCTCCAGATAGGCTTCGGCCAACTGATTGACGGCTTCGTTCAAGAACGCGGCGCTGCCCATGGCTGGCTCGACCACGGTGAGGGTGAGGATGTCGTCGGCGGTCTTGTCTTTCAGTAGTTCCTTGAGCGCATATTTGACCAGGCAGCGGGTGAGCACCTGCGGGGTGTAGTAACTCGCACTCTTCTGCCGGTCGCGCCCGGCCAGGCGGTAGATGAAGGTGTCGCGGGGATAGACGCGCAGTTTCTTGTGGCCCTGGTCGTCGGTGTCATGCACCCGTTCGCCGGGCTTGTATTGGTCGATGCGGCTGGCGGGGACGAACCAGGCGCTGTCCATGAGGTCGGTAGTACCACCACCGGCCTCGGATTCGCCATCTTCGTCGTCTTCATCATCGCTGCTGGCTTTGGCGGCTTTCTTGGGTTCGGGCTGGACTTCGTAGAGGTCTTCCGGCGCGAAGAAACCACGGTAAGAAAGCAGCGCCTCGTAGACCGCGCCAAGCTGGTTGATGGAGAGCAACTGATAGCTGACCCGGCCCTTGTGTTTGCCGCCGGAAAGCGACATGAGACGGATAACGCGTTGCCAGACATGGTTGGGGAAACTCACCTGATTGAGCAGCGGCGTGGCTGCCGGGTCGAACAGCTTGCTGTCGAGCGGGGCCAGCGCGAAGGCTTCCTTGACGCTGCCGGCGAGGACGCTCTGCTGTGCGGCGGCACCGCACCCCTGGCCTATGAGCGAGAACAACCGGCGCAGCGTGGCGTCGAAGAACTTGCCTTCGCGGGCGGTGCTGGTGTTGAGCTGGGTCAGCTCCAGATCGCGCAGGGATTCGAGGCTGTAGCCCTTGGCGTAGGTCTCGCTTTTCTGGATCGGCACATAGCCCAGCTCGGGCCGGGCTTCGATGTAGAACATGAACAGCAGGCGGTAAACCAGGCGCAGGCATTCCAGGCTCAGGTCACCGGCATCGACGGCATCTTTGCCGGTGTAGAAGCCTTGCTTGTTGGCCTGGGCCTTTTGCCGGAGTTGTTGAACGGCTTCGTTGCCGAGCAGTTCGATGGCTTCACGCAGTGCGTACTTGAGGTCTTCGCTGACGCCGAAGGCATGTTTGTGGGCGTTTTCATCGAGGCCGTCGAGCAGGCTGGCACCTTGATCGGGGGCGAGGCTGTCGTGATGCAGCAAGGCGGCGGCCGCTTGCAGGGTGTAGGTTTCCTTGCGGTCGAGAATTTCCGTCCAGTCAAAACGCAGCAAGCGGTTGTTGGGCCACTTGTAGCGGTCGAGCAGCAGCCATTCCTTGAAGCCGACCAGAATGACGTAGCGCGGCGGCTGATCGGTGCCGAACAGAGCCTCAGAGAGGATCTCCAGCCAGGTGAGTTTCTTAAAGGCTGCGGGGATTTCCTGCCCGTCGTAGTGGGCGGCGATCAAACTGTGGTCGAGCGGGTCGTCCTCTTCACGGCCGGGCTGGTAGGCGGGGACAATGAGCAGTTGCGGCGCTTGATGGGGTTCGCCGTAGGCAGCCCAGACCGGCAAGGGCATGCCACCTTGCAATTCGATTTGCTGCGGCTTGAGTTTGTAGCCAAGCGCTTCAAGCAGCGGGGCATGCAATTGCCGATGGCTTTGCAGACGCTCAGCATCTTCATTGAGACGACCGTGGCTGGCGAGCCCCGCAAACCACTTGCCGCCCAGGCCGCCGAGCCGCTTGAAGGGGGCACGAGTTTCGGCGCGGGAATCTTCGCTGGCCGTGCCAGCGGCGATGGCTTGCGCGGCGGCATCTTCGGTGGTTTGCCAGGTTTCGATCAGGGCACGGATGTCGCCCTTGAAGACTTCGGCCAGGTAGTGGTGGCCATAGAACTCGTGTTCGTTGGCACTGCCGGTAAAGCTTTGGACGGTTTGGGCGACGGACATGATGGGGTCTCGGTTCTTAGCGCACGGCGGCGGCCAGCACCTGGATGAAGGGCTGCGGCTCGGTGGTCATGGTGTCTTCGACCCACTGACGGTATTCGTCGAACACCTTGCGGATGTGCTGCGTGCGTTTCTCGCGTTTGGTCTTCTTGAACTGCTCGGCCTGCTGGTTGGCGGCCAGGCGCAGTTCGAGTTGCTCGATTTGCTTGCCTTGCAGGCGTTCCAGATTGACCAGGGTGCCCGACAGGCGGGTGGTCATGTCGGCGGAAAAGCCCGCCTGCAAGCTGACCATGTGCGCTCGCATGGCAGCGACGGCACCGGGGAGATTGGCTTGCAAGGGTGTGGTGTCGAACGCCTGCCCCCGGTTAGAGAGCGTGCCGGCTTTGAGTTGGGTGCGGGCGACAAAGTCTGGGAATGTTTGCAGGGTCCAGGCACCGGCTTTGAATACGGCGACCTGCCATTCGATCAGCAGCGGCTGACCTTTGCGGTTGGGGATCAGGCCCATGAGCATGAAGGCATGCTCGCCATCAACAAGTTGCGGACATTGGATAACCGGGGCGCAATGACGACCGAAGGCGCTCAGGACGCGGTCTGACAGCCAATCCATGACGGGATGCTGGGGCCAGAGGTAATGCAACGTGGGCCAACTGTCGTCGCCGGCCTTGACCTGACGGGCCTGTTCGATGGCTTGGGCGATTCGTGCCTTGTGGGCGCACAGGGAATACTGGTGATTGCTGTCGCGCACTTCGATCGGCAACATGACGCGCAGGCGTTCTTGTAGGTCACGCGGGGCGGTCAGCGTGATGGTCTGGCTTGGTTTGTCGAGACTGAAGGACGCGATGGGGTTGGGGCGGGAAAGCTCTTCCAAAGCGGTCTTGGCAAAGAGGTAGTCACCGCTGATGGTGGCATCGCCAAACAGCGAGAGCCCTTGGCTGATGAATTCGGTGCTGGGTCTAGGCTTGGGCTTGTTGGCGGCGTCGCCTTCCGGTTCCGCCTGGGCGAACAGTTTAAGCAGCCAATTGCCGTCGTCGTCGCCGGCGCTGCTCTCGGAACGCTCCGAGGACGCCTGGGCGGCATCAATCGTCGCCTCAAACTGCTGCGGGCTGGTGCCAGCCGCCATGATGTCGGCGACCTTGGCGGCTTCCTTCTCCGGGTCGAACACATGCAGGAAGGAGGCAGGGTCGCCCAGGTTCTTGTTCGCCTGCTCGTCCTTGGTTTGCAGGATTTCAAGAATCCGCAGGTCACCTTTGATGCGTTCGACGCTGGTTTCGGTAAAGAGATAAACAATGCGTGGCTGCTGGGTTTGCCCATAGCGATCAACGCGACCGTTACGCTGCTGGAAAACCATGAGCGACCAGGGCAAGTCGAAGTGGACCAGCCGGTGGCAGAAGTAATGCAGGTTGAGACCTTCGGAGGCCACGTCCGAACAAAGCAACACCCGCATCGGATCATCCTTTCGGCCAAAGCGATCGACCAGATCTTGCTGCTCGGTGTCAGTCATGCCGCCGTGGAGGATTTCAAACTGCGCGGTTTTCAAGCCGGCCGCTTTGGGCAGGGCTTCTTGCAGCCAGCGCAAGGTTTCGATGCGCTCGGAGAAGATGACAAGGCGGTCAGCGGGATCGGCCGGCTGCCAGTTGAATTGTGCGTTCTTGAGGTGCTTTACCAGGCACTGAAACTTGCTGAAGCTGTTAACGTCGATCTCGCTCAGGCAGGTGGCAAATTCCTGGAGGGCAGCGACTTCGGCTTGTTCGTCGGCGCTGATGTCGGGTTTGGCCTCTAACAGCGTGATGCGGCGGTTGGTCGAATCCAGTGCGGCAAAGGGGCTGGAGAACATGGCTTTCTGCATACCCACCCGCTGCAATTCCTGCTGTTTGCCCGCACGGTGCTCGCCTTTCTGAGTGAAGGGGATGGCCAGCAAGGCCCGGTAGGCGGCTTCTTCTTGCGGGCTGGCAGGATGCTTGAGCTGCTCGGTGATGCGCTCCTGAAAGTCTTCCCCCACCTGATCTCGGATGTCTTTCTTGAAGCGGCGGATGACGAGGCCCTTGTCGCGGAAGTCTTCCGGGGTGTAGTCGTCGGGATCACTGATGGCGGTTGGGTCGAGCAGCGCCATGAGCGAGGCAAAGCTGCGTGCCGAGCCATCGTGTGGCGTGGCTGACAGCAAGATCATGGTGTCGGAGCGCCCGGCCAGCAGACGAGCCAGCCGGGCGCGGCGGGCCAAACCCTCTTCATTGGCACGCGCCGCGACGTTCTGACATTCGTCGATGATGATGATGTCCCACCAGGCGTTCTCCAGATAATTGCGGTATTCGAGATTGCTCTTGAGCGTGTCGATCGAGATGATGGTGCGGTCGTAGAAGTTGAACGGGTTGTGATTGCTGGGGATGCTGTTGCGCACCCGCTGCAAACCGACTGAGTCGAGCCGCACCAGGGGGATGGAGAAGCGGCTCCAGAACTCCTTCTGAAACTGGGTCAGCATGCTCTTGAGCGCGACCACCAAAATGCGCTGCCCGCGTCCGCGCTGGATCAGCTCGGTGGTGAGGATGCCGGCTTCCAGCGTCTTACCCAAGCCCGTGGAATCGGCAATCAGGATGCGCTGGCGCGGTTGCTTGAGCGCTTGCAGGGCGGGATCAAGCTGGTATGGCACCAGATTCATCACCGCGCGATGACCCAGGTGGATCTGATTGTCGTTGGGCGTGCTGCGGCGCAGTTGCGCTTCGAGGTAGAGAAAGGTGCTGTTGAACTGGGAGCTGGTATCGGCGACCAGTTCGGTTTTGGCGGGATCGAGGACTTTGATTTCATCCTCAAGAGCGGTCAGGAACTGTGTGGCGCGGCCACGGACCAGTTCGGAGACACCATCACAACTGAGCAGGTGGCCGCCATCACTGGAGGGATCGACACGGCGGACCAGCCATTCTTCATCGCGGATGACGACGCGGGCGCCGGGAGCGTAGGGAAGCATAAAGGCTCGAACTTTCTGACGTACTTAAGAATCAATGCGGAAAATTACAAACGGGCAATTGTATGACCATGATGCTTGCCTCAGAACTTTGTCATGACAAAAGCGCATATATTTTCCTGCTGACATTTCGCCCAGTGATCGCGACCATATCAGCGACAACTCTCATGCACTCCTACGACATACCCCGCCCTGATCGCCTTCACCGTCGATTCCGGCGTCAAGATCACGTATGGCCCAGCCATCGCCCCCACCGGTGCTGGTTGCCCGTACCCATGAAAACTCCACGGGTACAGCATCCCACCCTTCAACAAATAGAACGTGTCGCCCGACGCTTTGACCATAACCCCGTCGGGAAGACCGTCAAGGGTGGAGACGGTCTTGCGCGCTGATGTGCCCCGGTCCTGTTTCATCTGCTTATCGACTTCGCCGGCCAATGTCTTGGCACCGCCACGATTTCCCTTAGCCCACGCCGACATGAACGCATCGTATCTGTCGCGCCGGCACGTTGCGCATGGGCGATGGCCCGAGGCGAGCGCCGTTGCTTCGTCCAAGAAGAAGAGTTCCGTGTATTGCCCGGACGCCATGACCTGGCGATGTCGTCCCTGGAATTCCAGCAGGCAAGTGACCCACGCGTCGCGCTTGGACTTCGATACGATCTGTCTTTTTTCGTCGTGGAGGCAACCGCGGTTGCCCATGAGGGTTCCGCGTGCGTCTGTTGCAACAATATTTCCTTCGGGGGTAACTCGGTTCTGTAATGGCATTTCCATCTCCCTTGGTTGTTCAGGGTGGATTTTCCACGACGGGAAGCTCACTGAGTGCGCCACCGGGGGGGGTCCCCGGGGCTCCCCCCCCCAGAGTTACGGTAATCAACCAAAATTCAGTCCAGACAACTCCAGACAGTCCATAAAAATCCAGACAAAAAAATCATACAAAATTCGCGTAATCAAATTTAGTCAGTTGTAATCACGCCGATGATTACCATTATCCCATTGCTTTTATTGGGAAAAACAGCACATATTTGGCGTAATCACGTAATCACAGTTAGAGAGGTGTATCCGGAGAAAAGTGTGTGGTGTTCCGGACGACAGGAGAATTTTTGCTCGGGTACGCGCGATACAGCTCTTATTATGGAAAAGATGATTACTTGATTACACTTTGAAAAACATCATACAAAACATGCAATTAAGGGTAATCAAAAGGTAATCAAAACGTAATCAGATGATTACGCCTTCACAAGCCCTTCCGTGAGTGGGACCATGCCCTCACATGGTCTCGCTCACCCCCGGTTGAATTGGCCATGCCATCACAACCAATAACCTGCGATCATCGAAGGATGAACCTCATTCATGATCTCGTCGGCTACGCCGCCGCCACGCTGACTACACTGGCCTTCATTCCGCAGACGCTCCAGTCCTGGCGCACGCGCGATCTTTCTGGCGTCTCGCTTGGCATGTACAGTCTCTTCACGCTCGGGGTGGCACTCTGGCTCCTCTACGGCGTGGTCCTGGAAAGCTGGCCGATCATCATCGCCAACACCATCACGCTGGCCCTTGCGGGTACGGTCCTATTCCTGAAACTGCGGCACAAGTAGTCCGCCATATTCGTGGCGCACGAAGACAACTTTCATGCGGGAACCTCAATGGGGTCAATGAGAGAAGGATCATCTTCTGAGGTACGGCTTACCCGCTTATCCACTGGCCATGCCACGATCAACCCCGCATCGCATGGGGCAACCAATTCCAGAATGCTCTCCACCGGACCGGCCAACCAGGATTCCCAGTTGTCAGGGGTCACGATCACCGGCATCCTGTCATGTATCGGCTCCATCACAGCATTCGGCGACGTCGTCACCACGCAGACCGTGCGCAGGAGGCTTCCATCATGGGCCTTCCAGGATTCCCAGAGCCCACCCATCGCCATAGGTTCGCCGGATTCCAAGCTGATGTAATAGGGTTGCTTGGTCTTGCCATCGGCCTTCCACTCATAAAAGCCCGAGGCCGGAATCAGGCAACGCCGCCGTTTGAAGGCATCCCGAAACGACGGTTTCTCGGCTACGGTTTCGCCCCGGGCGTTGTTGAGCTTGGCGCCGATGCTTGGGTCCTTGGCCCAGTGGGGCACCAGTCCCCAACGTAGCAGATGCAGCACACGCTTGCCCTCCGGGGATTGGCGAATCACCGGAATGTCGGTGCCGGGCGGGATGTTGTAGCGCGTGCTGAAGTCAGCGCACTCATCCAGACCGAAGCGGGTGACGAGTTCGGCGGGAGTGGCATTCAGTGCGTAGCGGCCACACATATCTTTTACTGCGGGTCCCTTGAATCTATGGCAATCGTGACAGGTCCGTCATTGACGAGGCTCACTTGCATGTCAGCACCAAAAACCCCAGTCGGCACGGGTTTCCCCAGGGCAACGGAAAGCATTCCGACGAACTGATCGAACAGCGGTTGAGAAACGTCTCCCCGTGCCGCGCGCCCCCATGAGGGCCGGTTGCCTTTCTTCGTTGATGCGTACAGCGTGAATTGCGAGACCGCGAGGATGTCGCCGCCGGCGTCGATCACGCTGCGATTCATCACGCCTTCCACGTCAGGGAATATCCGCAGCTTGACGAGTTTCTGGGCCATCCAATCGAGATCGTTGGCTTGATCGGTTTCCTCTAATCCCGCCAGCAGCAGCAGACCGATCCCGATTTGACCGGTGACATTGCCGTCGACGATAACAGATGCCTGTTTGACGCGTTGGACGATCACCCTCATTGGGCATCATCTCCGGCCGGGAAATCCTTCAGACAGCAACGTCCGGAGGGGTTCCGCGTTTCGCAGGCGCAGTGGCCATCCCGTGTTTGCCCGACGACGTAATCGCGCATCCCCGGCATGATGGCATCGGATTTGTTGATACCGTAGCAGTAACACAGCGGCGCATCCGCAGATAATTCCTTCACGCCAACGCGGGTCCGAAGTTCTGATTTCCGGATGGTTTTGCCGTCCTCGCCGAAATAAACCACGTCGCAATCGGGATCGTCGCAGAAGAAGTAGCGCTGCGCGTCGGGCTTCCATTCCCATGGATTTTTGATGTGGTGCGTGATCGTCCGGACGGGCACTTCCGCGTACGCTTTGCCGTTGGCGGGGCAACGATGTTTCTTCGGGGTGTGGCAATCCGGATCGGATGCCGTGCAGCAATCGTTCATGGGAATTGTTCGATGTTTGTTTGAGTACGGATTATCCATGCTCTGTCGCTCTCAAAGCTTCCCCTGTCATCATCAATCGGCTCAACGGCGTTACGGGAAGGATGAACACGATCATGCCTTTCCTTTTGCTGTTTGCCGTGGCCATGCCATTCTCGGCATTCGCCGGTGACACATCATTCCTGATCGCCGATGCCAGGATTTACGACGGCTCCGGCCGCTATCAGGGGCGCACCGATCAACACGGGCGTCGCTACGACAGCATGGGCCGATACGAAGGGCGAATCGAGGAATCAGGCCGCATCTACGATTCAATGGGCCGGTACCAGGGCCGCATGGATGATGGCGCGGGGTCAGATCGCCACTACGACGCTATGGGACGATACGTCGGAAGACAGGACGACAACGGACGCCGCTACGACGCCCAGGGAAGGTACCAGGGGCGCATCGACGCGAACGGCCGGCAATACGACGCGCAAGGGCGTTACATCGGCCGAATCGACAAGTGATCCGTTACCCGACGACCGGCACCTGCGCCCAGTTCGTCGTGTAGGCCGGCGACATTCGTTCCCGTTTCATCTTCCAGTTTTTCTGAATGCCTTCGGCCGCCGACCGAAGCGTCCCCCTCCCCCACATTCCGTTGATCTGGTCCATCACCTGCATGAGTCTGGTGTTGTCCTTTGCCGGCGAGAACAAACTCATCTGCGCCGTGGCGGCGTCGCTAAGATCCAACAGGGCAACACCAGCCTTCTGGTAGGCAAAGCCCGGCCGATAGATGCGTTTCAACCCCCACAGTGCCGCCCTTGTCAGGCGCAGTGTATCGTCCGTCGCCTCGGGTAGCGGAATGGTCAATCCCCGTTGGTACTGGGGCGCGCTTTCCTTGTGCGGATTGGTCCGGATGTAGACCTGCACCATGCCGGCCAGCGAACCCTGGCTCCGAAGTTTCTCTGCCGCGATGGCGATGTACGACGCCACGGCTTCCTTGAGCGGCGCCTGGTCATAAACGTACTGACCGAAGGAGCGCGATGACATGATCTGCTGTTTGTTGGGAACGTCATGCTCGATCTCGATGCAGGACACCCCATTCAATTCTGCGACTGTGCGCTCCAGCACCACCGAGAATCTGTCCCGCATGGTCTTGGCATCCGCCGTACGCAAATCCTCGACGGTGGCGATGCCCATGTCACCAAGCTTCTTGGTGATTTGACGGCCGACACCCCAGACCTCGCCGACCTCGATGCCGGCGAACACGCGAGACAATTCACCCTCGCTCATCCGGCCTAGATCGCACACGCCATCATCTCCGGCCAGACCTTTTTTGGCGCAGTAGTTCGCCAGTTTGGCCAGGGTCTTGGTCTCGGCAATGCCGACGCAGACGGGGATACCCACCCATTGCCGAACCTGTCGGCGCATGGCCTTGCCATACGCCACGAGATCAAGATGGTCGAACCCATCAAGACCGAGGAAGCATTCGTCGATGCTGTAGATCTCCTGGTCCGGTGAGTACTGCGCCAGCACCGCCATCATGCGGTTGCTCATGTCGGCGTACAGGGCATAGTTGCTGCTCAAGGTGACGATGCCGTGCTTCCTGGCCAGGTCCTTCATCTGGAACCATGGCATTCCCATCTTTACCCCGAGCGTCTTGACCTCGTTGCTGCGCGCGACGGCGCAACCGTCGTTGTTGGACAGGACGACAACCGGGCGGTTTTCCAGCGTCGGGTTGAACACCCGTTCGCAGGAGACGTAGAAGTTGTTGCCGTCAATCAGGGCGATGGTCATACCTGATGGATACTCCAACGAACGACGCCCCAGACCTGGAGGTCCTGGTCACCGGAAACGAGGATGTCGCGGTGGCCGTTTGCCCCGGATCGCAAGAGAATGCCATCCGGAATCCGGCAAAGCTGCTTGACCGTAAAAGCGCCATCGACCACGGCAATAACCACCTGACGATCCTGCGGATCCAAGGCCCGATCCACCACCAGGAGGTCTCCGTCGTGAATGCCGAAGCCGGTCATGGAATGCCCCTGAACGCGGACGAAGAACGTCGCTTCCTTGTGTTTAATCAGGTGCTCGTCGAGGCTCAGGCGCTCTTCGTAATAATCCGCCGCCGGAGACGGAAAGCCGGCAGGGACTGGCATGGCCAGCACCGGACACCCCGGCAAGGGGATGCAGGGCGGCGGCAACGAAAGGGATCCCCCGGGGAGGTTTTGGCTCCCCATGGTGTTGATGCTCGTCATGGGAAGTTTTCAGTGCCGGTAACGTCGGACCAGGCCGGTGACCACGCCGAAGATTTCCAGTTGCCCGTGGGGGCGGATGATCGGGTAGGCCGGGTTGTGCGGCTTGAGGGCGAACTTGCTCTTCTCGAGGATAAGTTCCTTGAGGGTGAATTCTTCGTCGACGATGGCAATCACGAAATCACCGGCATGGGCGGCCTTGCCGCGCTCAACGACGACGATGTCGCCTTCCTGGATGCCGGCGTCGATCATGGAATCGCCCTTGACCGGCACCATGACGGTTCGCGACGGTTGCCGGACGAGGTATTGATCGACAAGGAACAGTTCGCCCTGGGTGCCATCGATCATGTCGGGGGCGCCGGCACGCACCGGGGTGGCCGCCAAGGTGCGTTCAAAAAACCGGGAGGACGGGATCCAGGCGTCGTCGTCCGGCGTGCGCTCGACGAAGCCGGCCTTTCCCAAGCGCTCGAGCAGTTTCTTAGCCGCCGTCTTGGAGGCGAAGCCCAACAGTTCGGCAATGCGCTGCTGCGAGGGGATACGGCGTGCGTCGGCGTAGTAGTCGCGCAGCCGGTCAAGATAACTCTGGTCGCGTTCAGTGTCGGAGGGTGGCATGGCGGTTTCTCCGCTAGGTGTCCTTATGATCACCATGCTAGTGTTCGAATGAACACCTGTCAACCATTCCGTGAAATTGCCGTTATTGACGGCGTGTCATGCATTTGTCACGCAAGTTGGACAACATGGCATGGCCAATAAACAGGAGAGTTACAAAGATGGAATGCGAAGACTTTTTGGAACCCCCACAGCACGACGAGTACGACGACGATCTGTGAAGGATTGGGATAGACCAAACGATGAACGTGGCCGCCGAGGGCGGCTTTTTTAATTTCGGATGGTGACGAAGAGCCATTTATCCACGATGTCTGCATGAAACTTATAAAGAGTTGCGGCGTTGTACCGATAACGGATCATGCAACGCCGTCGATTGCATCGTTCTCCGTCGAACGCCCTACAGGAATACGCTCATGAAAACACTGCATTCCCTGATTGCCGGAATGGCCGCAAGCGTTGCCGGGCTCTATGCGCTCATCGACTGGACGGCGCAGGAGATCACCGTCTCGCACCGGGCCCGACTGATCCCCGGCCGCGTTTTCTTGGCGGTTTATCAGGCCACATTGAGTTACCTGGGCGGAACGCCATTCCGTATTGACACCAAAAACCTGCGGCGCTCCGACTTTCGTCCTACCGATCCCTGGACCGGGAAGCCCGTTTAGCTTACGCATATTTGTAACGAAACCAACGCCGATTTCGTCAAACAAATCGTCCCGAAACCCGCACCGCTACGAGCGGTTTCAAAGATGCCTATTGAGTATCAGGGATGAAACCTTCCATGGGCATAATTGATCCCTGTGTGTTTGAGATCGTAGGTCAGCCAGGCGTGAAAATCATCAGCCCGGATCACTGATCCTATGCGTCGAACGGGCCATGGCTTTGATAATTGACGTTTCGTCGGCACAACCTCCGTCGATCAAGCTCACAACATCCCAGGTTTGCCCACCATTGATACGAGGAAAGATTTCCCGACCAAAATGCAGAACTTCAACTTCGCTGACACCTGGCTTGTTCATTCGCCAGGAAGCAATGAGTGCCACCTCATCCGGTTTGATCACATCTTTGGCAACGGCCCTGATTAAAAACCCCAACCAGAAGTTCATCGACTCCGTAGCGCATTGCTTCCGGAGAAAATCCCCCGCTGATGGAAACATTACGCGTGTCTCCCCCGACACGTAGTCATTTAGGGCCTTCTCCCCTCGTCGCGCATGCACCATCGGTGCGAGGGTCAAATTGTTCGATTGCGATGACTTTGCCCTTACGTTTGAGCGGTAACACCGGGCGATTTTCCATTCACCGTTTGTGACCCGCAGAACCACCATGGTTGCCCGTTTGCGAAATGACGTGGAATCAGAGCCATTTTCAGGCCCGACAAACCAGAATGATGATCCATCGGCCTCGGATCCATACTCATCCGTGATGACCTTGAGACGGCTGATTTCTGTGTTTACCTGTTCCCATGACACCAACCCCGAGGTTGCACGTCCCTGAACTGTTTCGAGCACATCACCATTGGTAGTCGGCATGTACAGGTTGTCATACTCGGGCAGATGCTTATTTTTCATGATCGCCGCCAGATGAGATGTTGAACTGTCTTTGCTGACGCTCTTCTTTTGCCTTGATTTCAGGACTTCCTTGTTCCCGGCGTCGGGAAGGTCTTCGTCCTCGTCGTCTTCCTCAATCCTGCATGTTCGGTATTCAAGGCTTCTTACCGCGTCAGCAAACAACTTTTTGGCTTGTGGGTCAGTGAGATTTTTGTTTAACCACCAGCAAATCGCAGCCAGAAAGAACGAAGCCTTGGTTGCACTCGAATCTTCAATGGCTTCGTCGACTCGCCCCCCCAATTCCGAACTGACAAAAATGTTGAACTGAACGGATCCGGTTTTATCGCCCCCATATTTGCGCACATCGGAAACAAAGGGAAACTCCCATCCAATTGCTCTCCATGGAGCTTCCCCAAGAAAGTCCTCCAGAATTTTCTGGACCAACGCACGCGACGTTGAATAACCCGCGCCCACGCGAGCGGCTTCAAACTTAATCAGGTCCACGCAGGCTTGAGGAAGGCGGCAAAAATACTTCTTGAGGGATTGTGTCATGGCATACCTCTATCTATATCCGCTATCACTATACTTGCATTTGTCTTAGTTTACAAGGGCATAGTCTCGATGGATTGTTGACTCCCCTGGAGCGAGAGAAAAAATATTCAACCAAACAGTTGACAAGTGCATCCACTATACTTATCATTGGCACAAATCTGGCGCTGATTTCGGTAACAAGGCACCTGATTGTCGTCTTCGCTTCAACTGACCATTGGTCATTTTTTTTAACTTACTACTGTAACCGCTACACTTACGTCGTACATATATAAAGGAAATATCATGTCAAAGAAATCACGCAATAAACGTCGGTCGCAACATGCCGGGCAGGCCAAAAACCAAACTCTTCATCATTTCGCATTGCATCCCTTTAATAACAATTGCAGATCAACATTGAGCGAAGCCAATCCAGACTCGATTGAGTATTACCAGAAATGGATGATGGGGGGGGATGTCGTCATTGACCCTAGCGGAACTAAATCACTGGTTAAGTCCTTGCCTGATGACCATCTCGCGTTTTTGACCTGTCAAGGAAGAACGCTGACCTGCACCGTTGCAGATCCGAACAATCACCGCCTGCTTTCCTTGACGGTCAATCCAGGAGATGAAAATTCGCAATCTGCCTGGAATCAAATTCACGAGCAGCAGACGCTGGCTCTTCTGAAAAAATCGCCAGGTAAGGCACCAGATGAAAATTGGTGCGCGATGGCATTTCACCAAACGACTCCATTGTTGGAATGCTTTGGGTGGCTGCCAAACTTAGACCGCAGTTTGCCCTGGGCGTGGCTCACTTTGGGTAACGAATACAAAGATATTTTCAGGAAGCGCCTGAGTACTCCTGCTCATCAGATGGGGGAATAAAACATGAAAATTATTGAACAAATGGTATCGGAAGGGCGAGGCCAGTTGGCAAAGTCCGGGCAGATGATCATGAGCCCTTACGATTTTGAGAAACTGTGCCGTGCGCACTTGCTTGACAACCCCAAAGCAAGCTTCATTCACGTACTGATTATTTTGACTTGTTCAAAAAGCGGGCATGAATGGACCGATGTGATCAAGATTTCGAAAGCTTTGGGACTGAAAAATAGCAACGTACTCTCACAAAAGAAGATCGAACCCAGCAAAAAACTGGGATTTGTAGAAACCAGGATGGTTGATGCGGTCAATGGACTGAGCAAACATCAATTGCGCATCACTGAACAAGTTCATCTCGTGTCGGTTGATTCATACGACGGGCTGAAAATGCAGAAGATGCATAAATATCTTACAGACCTGATTGAACCGGAATCTCGGTTAATGATGACACCGCTGGCCGGCCTGATCCTTATCGCCATCCATATTCGTAATCTGAAGCTAACGAAACACATCAACAACTACATTGGTGGAGATGTCACTCTCTGGCAAGCACGGATCAAGATCATGCAGAAGATGGCTGTTGCGGGGCAATTGGTCATGAAAGAAATTGCGCGGGGTGCAAAGGCAAAGTTTTGTGTTACCCCAATTACCGAATGAAAAAGTCTGAAGCCATGTCCACCACCCCAATTACAGAAACCAGCAGCGGCCGGAAGGTTCTTGCCCCGTACGAATTTGAGCGTATGTGCCGAATCTTCGTTCAAGAAAACAAAATGAAAACTTTCATCCCCGTCATGCTGGCGCTCGCTGCATCTACCGAGGCCGAAGGTGGTGTGTCCATGTCTGTGCTTTCAAGAAAGCTCGGCCTTTCCGAGGACGCTGTAAGACAAGGATGTTTGAGAACCTTAATCAAAAGCTCTTACCTGCTGTGCTTCAAGTCCGATAAAACAAATTCAGCAACGAAACCATGGTTGATTCAGATTCCAGCCTATGTGCATACCGTCGATCAAGATTCATCCGACGGAAGAAAAATGCTGGCGATCCTAAATGATCTGACGCAGGCAATTGAACGTACGCAAGGACGAATTCAGACATCGGCACTCGCTGCATTAATTATGCTTGGTTTACGTGTCAGGCAGATCAGAAGCATCAGGGATATGAATTCATATATCGGTGATCTTGCGAAATCTGCATTCACATGCCAGCGAATCCTAGAACGACTTGCTGTTCTTGGGCTTCTGGTATTGACGAAACCAACATCAAACAACAAATCTCCGACATTTATCACCCTCGTTGCCTAGACAGAAAACCGCGTAATGATTATTAAATACTATCCGCATCAGAAAGATGCAATTAACAAAGCAGTATCGAGAATGCATCATGCTTCGACAAAAGATTTGATTGAGGTCCCTACGGGGGGTGGCAAGACTTACATCATCGCGGGGATCACAGCGGAGGCGATTAAGCAAAGTCTCCAAGTCATGATCGTCACGCCGCGCAAGCGTCTGCTTGAACAAACGAGAAGAACCCTGTCCAATCTTCCAAACATCGCACATGGCGTCATGTCCGGCGAGATTGGATCCGACACCGGGCACGAACATCCAGTCATCATCGGAACACAACAAACATTAATTCGTCGTGACAATCTTGCAACGCCTAATTTAATCATTGTTGACGAAGTGCACTTGATGCCTGAGGACTCAAAGACATCCGAAATTCTTTCGCGATTTCCGAAAGCCAAGGTTATTGGATTAACGGCTACGCCTTACAGAGGTAACGAGTGGTTGAGTAATGTGTGGAAGATCATCCACCGCACAACTGTTTCTGAGTTGATTAAGAATAATCTGCTGGCACGTCCCGTCAGCATGGGGACCGAAAGCTTGGAAATTTGCCAAGACGACGATGTCAGCAATTTGTCGAAGCTTACCTCTCAAATCATCGACAACCTGCTTGTTTCAATCAAAAACAAAGATCGAAAGAAAGTGCTCGTATTTGCTCGAGACATTGATCATGCACACATGATTGAAAACCGTCTGTTACAGCTCAGCGAATTGAATGTAGGAATCATTCATTCAGAAATTTCTGACAAAGCGCAAAAGAGCGCATACGAGAAATTCGAAAAATCATTAGATCGGGCATGGCTGATCAACGTGAATCTTGTGACGGTGGGGGTTGACATCCAGTGCATCGATGCCATCGCAATCATTCGGAATGTCACGTCACTTGCTTTGCTGATCCAGATCATTGGTCGCGGGCTTAGGATCTGTCGGGAAATTGGGAAAACCAATTGCCTGATTTACGACTATGGGAAAGGGACCAATACATTCGGGTTTATTGACGCCCCCAAACTGCCTGATGGCAAGAAGCTAACGCATAACGGAACAAGTAGGCGAATCAAATTCAAAACATGCAAGTGCGGTACTCTCGCATACTGGACCAGCAAAGAGTGTAAGGCATGTGGCGAGCTATTTCCCTTCAAAACTCATCTGTCTGCAAACTCGAACACAACCGAATTGCTATCGCCGTCCTTACTAGCGAACGGTGACATTATTGTATTGACCATTGCCAATAACGAAGTCGACAGCCCTAGTAATGGAAACGTCTTGGTCAAGCACAGATTTAATGAATACCCGAATTTGTTCGCATTGACAGCATTTCGGGAAAACAAAAATAAACCGAGCTTTTCTGTAGGAACAAAGGTTGTCTGCGATGTCATCGATTTGCCCTTGGTAGATATTCTGTCGGCAGCATGACTATGGCCGGGAGCTCAAAACATAGAAATGCATTTACCGTTTGACGCTCATAACAATTAGCAATTATTTGGATTTGCTTACGTTCAATTAACCACAGGAAAGAACCATGAATATCGGAAACATCATCAGCGTCTACGACAACGTCGTTATCGACAACTATGCGATGAAGTACAGCGCTTATATGGGGACGTTGCCTAGTCCGCCTTTCAACCTTCCAACCAAGTGAAACCAACCTGAGATTCACCATATGCCAGCCAGGAACTCGCACAAAAAATTCCTTGCGGTGCCCGATGAAATTCAACCCAAAAGGAGAAGTACCATGTGCGACGTAACACATTTCAATATGCCCCATTCGACGCAAGCTTGTCGTCCTCTGGAGCACCTTGCAATTTATGCAAAGAAGTATCCCACTCTCTGGCGCGAGGTTGATTTTTACCGCGAGAATCGAGAAGGACTTCCGGGGCCGGAATGGCCAAACTGGTGTTTCTTTCCTTTGGCCGGTTGGACAATGGTTCTTCTTCAAGATCGAGATGAAATTCGTCAGGAAGACTGTAAGGAAGCTGCATTTCTTGCAGCTCTTGGAACTTGGAGAACAACACAGGGAATGTACAGGTTCGATCAAACACTTTTTGAATCAATCATCCATACCCCGGTGGAAGGCAATCTGCCGAGTGAAGTTCTGATGCGCCTTCCCGAGTGGTGCGTGTATATCGAAACGCCCGGCATGTCATGGATGGGCGAGAACATGCGCGGATTCTATGCATACCTCAACTGGGATGGCGCTGCCAAACTACCTGATTTGTACCTTCTGATTGACAATGAACGAGAACTTGACCTGGTCTCGCTTGTTATTGGTCCATGGTCTCTCGTGGAATCACTCACTCGTACAGCAAATGCAGCGAGGGCTCAATGGCAAGAATTTGGATTTACTCAAGGGCCGCCACCCGTGGCGATTCATCATAATTTGGTGGCTAAGGAACTGACCCCTCTGATCTCCCTCATACTTTACCTGTGCAGCCAAAATGCAGAGATCAACTCGGGAGACCGTGTTCCTACACCTCCGAAGCTGACGCGTACAAAAAAAAGGTTTGCGGTATTTTCCGCCGAACAAACCGACAAAGTGGGATGTTGGCGTACGGTTGGGGTCCGCCCTGCGCAAGGCATATCAGTCGGAATCATATGCCAAAGGAGATGGAACGCACGCAAGCCCACGTCCGCACATTCGTCGCGCACACTGGCATGGATTCAGGTCCGGCCCAAGGAAACTCCCCGATGGTAATGTCATGCCCCTGAACGACAGGGCATTTGAGCTCAAGTGGCTCCCTCCCATTGCGGTCAATCTTGAGAGCACGGATGATCTCCCCGTGACAGTGCATCCGGTCAAGGACGCGGCGTAGGCGGCGCGAACATCCAGACCCGGTTTCATCGAATTCCGGGCTGGACGAGCTCTTGTAAGCCATCAGCCCGGCACAAACACCGTAGCCACACCGTCACCTCAGCATCCGATGTCTATTCCACCCGGTGCCGGCGGTGCGGTTCAATCAGCACCCAGTCTCCGGGACGCAGTTCCCTCCACCAGGCTTTGACAGGCAAACCATCATTCCGGATACTCCCTCCATTATGAACACCGCAACCCTTTTCATGGGCGGCATCCGCCCCCTCCCGCCGGAAAACCGCCCGACAGGCATCTTCAAATCCGAAGTCGTCATGACGGCATGGCTCGGCCAGGAAGGTCTTTCCGGCGACGCCCAGGCCGACCGCCGTGTCCATGGCGGACCCGACAAGGCCCTGCACCAGTATCCGGTCGCGCACTATGCCCGTCTGGCCATGGCATTTCCAGAGGCCAATGACATCCTCGTTCCCGGCTCGATCGGGGAGAACCTGTCCATTCCCGGCTACAACGAATCAAACGTCTGCATAGGCGACACCTTCCGGCTTGGTGACGCGCGCATCCAGGTTTCACAACCCCGCAGTCCGTGCTGGAAGATTGACCACCGCTACGGCGTTGATGGCATGGCCAAGATGATCGACGACGAAGGCATCACCGGTTGGTACTTCCGCGTATTGGAGGAAGGAAGCGTCGAACCGGGTTGCGCGTTCGAATTGATCGATCGCCCCAACCCCGATGTATCGGTACAGGCGTTGCTGGTGTTGTGGCGGGAACACCGTCCCGATCCGGCGGTTCTGGAGACCGCGGCGAGCACGCCGGGATTGGCGAACAACTGGAGCAAGAAGCTGCTGGATCGTACAGATCGTCTTAGATCGCTTGCATAGACCGCAACAATCTGGGATACCCGCAGCCTAAAATCCCAGCTTTGCGCACACAAACTTCTTCATGATCGCCAGCATCAAAGAATTCTTCAGCCAGTTCATCGAACCCGGCATTGCCAACAGCAACAATGGCTCATCTTCCTTGCAGATCGCCACGGCGGCTCTGCTGCTGGAGATGATGCGTATGGACAACGAGCTCAAGGAGGAAGAACGGCAAGCCATCGCCGGCACCCTACAAGCACAGTTCAAGCTCGATACAAGCCAGATCGGAACCTTGATGGCCTTGGCCGAACAGGAAGCCCGCGAGGCCAATGACTATTACCAATTCACCTCCCTGATCAACCAGCACTGCGATTTGCCCCAGAAGGTGCAGATCATCGAGAACCTCTGGCATGTGGCGATGATCGACGGACACCTCGATGCTCATGAACTGCACCTGATGCGCAAACTGGCCGACCTGCTCTATATCGGCCATGCCGATTACGTCGCCGCCAAACAGCGGGCACGGGATTCGGCTGGATTGCCGGCGTAATCATTTTTCCGGCCAGATCCTTTGTCGCTCCACAGCAACCCCTATTTCCTGATCCACATTTGCGTCCTGCTCTGGGGCTTCACGGCCATCCTCGGCAAGCTGATCACCCTGAGCGCGATCCCGCTCGTGTTCTGGCGCGTCCTCATCGTCAGCCTCTGTCTGTTCATCTGGCTACCGGTATGGCGCCAGCTAGCCCGGATGTCCCGTCGCGATCTTGGTATCACCATATTCAATGGGGCCGTGATTACCGTACATTGGCTGTTCTTCTACGGCGCCATCAAGTCCGCCACTGCATCGGTCGCCGCAACCTGTCTCGCCCTGGCCCCGGTATTCCTGTCGATCATCGAGCCACTCTGGCGCAAGCAGGCGTTTGTTCCGCGTGATCTGCTAATTGCCGTGATTGCCCTGCCGGGGGTTGCCTTGGTAGTCGGCGGCATCCCGTCAGGCATGATAGCCGGCCTGTTCTACGGGGTCATGGCGGCACTGCTAGCTGCCGTCTTCAGCCTGATCAGCAAAGGGCTGGCGATGCGGGTGCCGGCACTTTGCCTGACCACCGTGCAGATGACCACCGGCACGGTCATGCTCGGACTGATGATTCCGTTCTGGCCTTTGCTGGGCGACGGTTTCAGTCTGCCGCACCAGCAGGATCTGCTCTGGCTGGTGATCCTCGCCATCGCCTGCACGCTGGTGCCCTTCACGCTGACCAATGTCGCCCTGCGCAAGATCAGCGCCTTCAGCGTGCAACTCGCGGTCAATCTGGAGCCGGTCTATACGATCCTGCTGGCAGCCATCATTTTGGGGGAAGGTGCCGAACTGGGCTGGACCTTCTACGCCGGCGTCGCCCTGATTCTGGGTGCGGTGCTCTGGCATGGTCGGCTGCATCGGCAGGCTCCGGCACCGGTGCCTGTCTGATCATGGCCAAAACCTCGCACGACTGGCTACCGATAGCCTTCGTCGATCTCGAGACCACCGGTGCCACGCCGACGCGTGACCGCATAACCGAGATCGGCATCGTCGAAGTGGCCGAGAATGGCTCAGTCAGCGAATGGAGCACTCTGGTCAATCCGGAAACCCCGATTCCCGGCTTCATCCAGTCGATGACTGGCATCACCGATGCCATGGTGGCCGATGCACCGACATTCGCCAAACTGGCCGCAGAAGTAGTTGAGCGCTTGCAGGGCCGTCTCTTCATTGCTCACAACGCGCGCTTCGACTACGGTTTCCTCAAGAACGAGTTCAGGCGGGTCGGTATCGACTTCCGCGCCACGGTGGCCTGCACGGTCAAGTTATCGCGCCGACTGTTTCCTGGTCACCCCAAGCATGGGCTCGATGCCTTGATCGAACGGCATGGGCTGACCGTATCAGACCGGCACCGTGCTCTTGGTGATGCCAGGGCGATCCATCAATTTTGGAGCCTTGCGCAGTCAGCTCACCCCAAGGAGCGGTTTGCTGCGGTCCTCAAGGAAATCACTGCCCGCCCGAGCCTGCCATCCCATCTGGACCCTGGCATCACCGACGACCTGCCCGAGGGGCCGGGGGTGTATCTGTTCCATGGTGATACAGCTCTCCTGTATGTCGGCAAGGCTAAAAATCTCCGGGAGCGGATCCTGTCGCATTTCGCGAGCGACCACAGTTCGGCCAAGGAGATGAGCCTCGCCCAACAGATCCGTCGCATCGAATGGATCGAGACAGGCGGAGAGATCAGCGCATTGCTGAAGGAGGCAGCGCTCATCAAGCAATTGCAGCCAACGCACAATCGTCAGTTGCGCCGGAACATGGAGCTCTGCGCCATCCGGCTGGTGGATCAGGGGGCCGGGCTGATCACACCGGAGATTGTCTATGCCCGCGACCTCGACTTCGGTCAGCAAGCCAACCTCTATGGTTTGTTCAAAAGCGCCAAGGAAGCCGAGGGCGTGCTGTTTGACATCGCCAATGCACATGGCCTCTGCCATGCCGTATTGGGTCTCGAGAAGGTCAAACCAGGAAAACCCTGTTTCGCCAGACAGGTCAGGAAATGCCAGGGGGCCTGCGTCGGCGAGGAACCACTGATCGCCCACACCCTGCGGCTCGCCCAGTCACTGGCAAAACTGAAACTGAAGGCGTGGCCGTTTGACGGGCCAGCCTGCTTAAAGGAAGGTGACGAGGTGCTGGTCGTCGATCATTGGTGCTATCTCGGCACGGCAAAATCCGAGGGTGAACTCTGGGATCTGCTGGAAAACGGACGGCCACAGTTCGACCGGGACACATACAGAATCCTTGCGAAGGTCGCAAACAAACTGATCCCACTGGCAAATCAGTCTGAGTAACATCTTGCCCTCAATCCACGCTGGAGCGACGCATGATCATTTCCCACGTCAAGGATGGTGCCAAGATCACCACCAACATCGACGGCAAGTTCGACTTGTTCTTTGATCAGCCGCAGCCTCATGGTGAGGACACGGCGCCCACGCCATTTGATGTTTTTCTGGCAGGGGTCGCAGCCTGCACCGGATATTTCGCGCAACGATATTGTCGCAAGTGGAATCTGTCGCACGAAGGCATCAGTGTCGAACTCGAACCAGTGTTCAACGCGCAGCACGCCCTGACCGACGTCAGGATGAAGCTCAAGGTGCCCGCCACTTTCCCGAAGGAACATCATGCCGGGCTGATGCGCAACGCGGCTGCCTGCCCGGTCAAGAAGGCTCTCGAATCGCCGCCAACCATCACCCTGGATCTGATCGAGACCTGATGCGTATTCGATCGAGGCGTTGCAGGCGCGACGCTTGCTTTGTTATGGAATTTCTTCAGGGGATCCTCCATGACAATCTCGACAGCCCTATCCTCAGGCCTTCATGGCATTCAGGCCGGCATGCAGCGGGTCAATATTGCCGGCGGCCGAGTTGCCACGTCGACTGTCGATCCGGAAGTATTTGCCACCAGCGCAGTCGAACAGATGTCCGGCCGCCATCAGGTTGGCATGTCCGCTCAAGTCGTGAAGACAGCGGACCAGATGCTGGGCACCCTGATCGATCTGAAGGCCTGAAACTATCTTGCCACGCTGCACCTTGCCGATGGCGTCAAGGCCGTTGACGGCTGTCCAGCCATCACCGCCAGGATCTGGCTTTCGCTGACCCCGGACTGGATCAGCCATGTGGCAATGATTCCGCGCTCGATCGGCAACAGGTGTTCGTTTTCCACGAGGGCGTGAGCGAATCCAACTGACCCCGACCGGATGTGTTCCGTCAAACGCTTCGCAAGAAGGCGGAGCTCGTCGCCATCATGCCTATGGGTGGCATGTCCAGATGGGTGATTCACAACCAGTCGAAGATTTGCGCTCATGATGTTCTCCGCTCACACCGAGAATATCGGCAACGTGAGGCGAAGAAATAAGCCATGACGATCAGTAGGCCGAACGTCCCCACAGTTCCATGGGCACGCCAAGGGTCTTGCGCAGCTCATCACGGACTTTCGCCGCGGTGACTGGAATCTTGAACGTGATGACGTGGGCAAACTTCTGGCCGGCAAGGCGGTAGAACCAGGTGCGACGACGAACGATCATGACAGTCTCCCTTGAGAAATCCCCGAATCGGGCTTACCTATCCTCACGCATCAGTCGTGCCAGACCGGCAATTCATTGAATCCATGGAATTCCCACTATGATCGGCGACGTGCCACGGCAAATGCATGCTGAAATGCGACAACTTTTGCCGGCATTTCCGACAATTGCGACATATTCGATGGTCTTGTCGTGGTTGCCGGGGTAATCAATCACCAAGGCATGACCATGATGTACAACCGAGACGAACCCTCAGAATCGAACCAGTATCAAGCCACCCACGTGGCGCTGATCGTCGACAGCCATCGCCGTCTGCTTGGGCATGATCTGCTTGCATCGCATGGCAATCCCAATCAAATCGCGAGGGAACTGTATGAGGCGCCCTTCGTTGTCCTGGCCCACGACACCGCATCCGATCCGCTCTTCTTCTACGCGAACCGTCAGGCCCAGCAACTCTTCGAAATGTCCTGGGAACAGATGGTCGCGTTGCCCTCCCGTCATTCCGCGGAACCCATGGCGCAATCGGAACGCCAGCGTCTGCTGGATCGGGTAGCACGCCAGGGATTCATCGAGGACTACGCCGGCGTGCGCGTATCCAGATCCGGCAAGCGCTTCCTGATTGAACGCGCCACGGTATGGAACCTGATCGATCAAACGAGCACTGTCGTGGGGCAAGCGGCGGCATTCGATCACTGGACGCCTGTCGCCTAGCCATGCCCGCATTCGAAATCTTGAGCCTCCTCCTTCTGGGCGGTGTTGTCTGGTTCTGGCTCGACGGCATGAAGGTTCGCGACATCGCGATCCGCGAGGCCCGTGACACGTGCAAATCGGAAGCTCTGCAATTCCTCGACGAAACCGTGGCGACGGCGAAGATCGGGTTTGTCCGTGACGAGGATGGCCGCCTTGTCCTACAGCGCGTCTATGCCTTCGAATACAGTGCCACGGGGAGCAACCGACGCCCGGGAAGTATCGTCATGCGCGGACAAAAGGTGTTGTTCGTGAATGTCGGTATGCGTCTGGCCACTGTGTCGCCGACGTTGCACTGATGGCCATGCCATGAACTTCCTCGCGCACGCCTTCCTGGCCGGTGACGATCCCGCCCTGATCGTCGGAGGTGTGATTGGCGACTGGATCAAGGGTCCTCTCCCCGGGGTGCTTCCCGAAGACCTGGCGCGCGGAGTTGCCCTGCATCGGGCCATCGACAGTTATGCGGAATCACAACCGGCCTTCCGTTCAAGCCGCATGCGCATATCCGCTACACGACGCCGTTACAGCGGCGTCCTCGTCGATGTGTTTTACGATCACCTGCTGGCGGCTGCGTGGGGCAACCATCACGCCACCCCGTTGCCCGCCTACTGCGCCGAGGTTTATCGCCTGATCGCCGAGCGCCTGAACGACATTCCCGAATCCGCCCATGCAGCTCTGCGGTGGATGGCCCAGGAAGACTGGCTATCGAGCTACGCCCGCATTGAGGGCATCGCCGACATTCTTGTCCGTATGTCACGCCGAGTGCGACGCCCGAATCCTTTGGCCGGGGGCGAGGAGGAACTGCTGGCGAATCCAGATGGGTTTTCGCAGGACTTCATGTCATGGCTCCAGGACGCGCAAAAGTTTGTGCATCAATGGCGCTTGCAGCACTGAGCTTGCCAGCAACGCCCGACAGAAACTCCACCAACACCGGCACCTCCCGATCGAGATCGGCGTATTCGTCGTGGCTCCCGGCCACAACCTTCAGCACGACATGATCGCCCGGCCGGTTGGCGTGGATGGCATGGGCCTCGCTCACCGGCACGGTGGTGTCCTTCCCGCCATGAACCAGCAAAGTCGGGCAACGCACCCGCCGGATCGTGTTGATCGGGGCGATGGCGTCGAAGCGATGGCCGATCACCCACTCGACGTAGCGCAGCATCAACCAGCCGACTGGGATGTACGGAATTCCTTTGAAGGCAAACCAGCGACGCATCATCGCCACCGGATGGGTGAAGGCGGCAATGCTCACCACGGCGGCAATGTCGTCGCGCCGTGAGGCGGCAAGCAGCGACGCGGCGGCGCCCACCGAGTGCCCAACCACCGTAACGTAACCGGTATCGATGTCCTCCCGGGATTTGAGCCAGTCGATGGCATGGCCAAGATCCTCGGCGAACCGCGGCATGGACGAAAAGCTGTCCTCGTCGCTGCGCCCATGGCAGCGGGAATCCATCAACAGCACCGCGAATCCCGATTGATGCAGTGGAAGCGCCAAGGGCAACAATGTTTCGGCGTTGCCACCCCAACCGTGGAGAAGGACAACGGCCGGCCCCTTGGCCTCCTGGTTCGCTGGAACAAACCACCCGAAAATGGATTTGCCATTTTCCATTGGAATGCGGACATCCTGATGCTGCATACCGGCGTCGGCGGGGGTCCGGTTTTCGAAAATCCGCTCGGGGGCCAGGCTGCGATGGATCGCCCAGCGCAGCACCGCGAGCAGCGCGACGACACCTCCGATCAACCAGATCATTTGGCGACGTACTGATCCAGGCGCCGGGCAAACTCCCGCTGGTCACCGACGCTGAACGCCGCCGGACCGCCGGTCTCGACGCCGGAGGATCGCAGGGTGTCCATGAAGTTGCGCATGGTCAGCGCCGCCGCGATCGATCCGGCGTCGTAGGTCTCGCCGCGCGGGGTAATCACCTTTGCGCCCTTGGCGATCACCTCCGAGGCCAGCGGACTGTCGGCGGTGACGACCAGGTCGCCGGCCGCCACGCGCTGCACGATCTCGTTGTCGGCAACGTCAAACCCTTTGGGCACCTGGATAGATCGGATCCAGGGTGACCTTGGCACGGCCAGCATCTGATTGGCCACCAGGGTGACTTCAATCTGCGTGCGCGTCGCGGCCCGGAACAGGATTTCCTTGACCGGTTTTGGACATGCGTCGGCATCAACCCAGATGGTCATGCCTCTCTATCGAACCGTGGTGCCGAACAGTGGATCTAAAACGGAGAGATCCTCAATGTCTCTAATATCGAGATGCCCCGATGATGGGCGTTCCGATGCGTGTTCGTGTCTCTTGTCCAGAGCTGCACGGGCGGCGCGGTAATAGTCCAGACGGGCCTCAGGGGTGTTGCCGCCATGGAGCGCTAGTGCCATGTTGGCGGCGTCCTGAACGTCTGCTGGGAGCTTCGTGGTGTCTCCCGTACGGCGTCGTGCGCGCTCTGCTGTCGTGATTGAATCACGGGCCGGGTCCTGCGCGGCAAGCATCGCGAGCCCCAGCAACACCGGGTCTGCTCGTAGACGTTCTGAACAGTGTGGGAAGTTGATGGGGTCATACCCTACCGAGATGCAAGCCAGTTCTTCATCGTCTCTCAGACGCTCCGTACAGTACGCGAAACTTACCGGATTGGCATTGACCGCAAAAAGAGCAAACTCATAATCGTCACGTAGTCTCTCTGAGCAGTGCTTGAAATACGCGAAATCATCAGGAGAGATCGCTATCTCCTGGCTATCACGGTAGTCATGGCCGGCTTCGACGGCTTTATGCGCTAGCACATCATTGTCACGAAGTCGTGCCGAGCAGTAGGCAAAATTACCGGCGTCCAGAACGAAAGCAATGTGTGCCAACGTATCATCGTCACGCAGACGTTCCGAGCATAGTTTGAAAATAGTTGGGTCGCGAATGATGGCGACGGTCGCCAAAACGTCGTCGTCCATGTCTTTTGAGCATAGTTCGAAATCAGCAGGATCGCGAGTGATAGCGGCTAGGCGTACCATCCCATGATCGTTGCGCAGACGCTCGGAGCAGTGAGCGAAATTGTCGGCGTCTAGAGCGACTGCAAGGCGCGCCAGTTTGCCATCGTCACGCAGACGTTCGGAGCATTTTAAGAAGACGCCAGGATTATGGACTATCGTTAATAGGGCGAATGATTCGTCGTAGTCTTCCTCATCTATGCAATCGAACATTTAACTCTCCCGCCCGCATCCGTTTTCGTCACCGTATGTCGTGCATTGAATCACGAAGTGGTTCGAAATACATCTGATTGGCGCCGATGAGTTTCCAGGCGGTGGTGACGCAGCCGATCGTTTCGGCACTGGCGATACCTGTGGCCAATGACAGGACGAAGGGGATCAGAATTCTGATGATGGCGAAGGGGTTCATATTTGATGTCACGGTGATATGTCGACTTCGGGCATTTCCCAGCCCATGAGTTCCGCAAGCCGAAATATCACCCAAGCAGCCTCTTTCTCTGTGAAATGTCCATCCCCTGTTTGCAATCCTCGGTGGCAACGCTCCAGGACTTCCTTCTCCGAGAGGTTCTCCTTGAAGGCAATGGTCTGCGCCTGCTCGGCCAGGATGGTCGCCATGTCCTCGCACTGCTCGTAGCGTGCCAGCACGACATCTTGAGGCGCACTCGGCCGCGTCTGTCCCGGTTTGACGAACAACGCCATGAAGGACTGCGGGGGTTCAATCTGGTTGTCGATCGACATGGCCTATCCATTGAACCCGCGGATCAACCGACCTTCCCGCTTGGTGGGCCTCCCTTTGAGGTCCGATCCCGGCACCGGCGCCAATTTCCGCAGCTCCTGTTCGCGCAGGCGCCGGGCCTCGCTCTCCGCGGTTTCCTGATACAGCAAGCGCGCTTCCGGCGCCGGCCGGCGCTGGTCGGCCATACCCTGGACGATGACGACGAACACGGTCTGGCCGATGGTGATCTCGAGTTCGTCGCCAACCTTGAGTTCGCGCGCCGGTTTGACATGCTCGCCGTTGCACCGGATCTTGTGACTGGCGATCGCGGTGGACGCCAGACCGCGCGTCTTGAAGAAGCGCGCCACCCAGAGCCACTTGTCGAAGCGCATCCGATCCTCACTCATGCCTTGCGCTCCCGCAGCGGATCGAGCAGCGGACGCAGGCCGTTGTGATCCATCTCCTGCATCAGGGCCAGCAGTCTTCCGATTTCTCCCTTGGGAAAGCCTTCACGGGCGAACCAGTTGAGGTAGTTGCCGGGAAGATCGGCGATCAGGGTGTCCTTGTGTTTGCCGAAAGGCATTTCCAGGGTGACGAGCCGTTCGAGGTCTTCGGGGCTCAACGTTAATGCGCCCCGCAGCACTTCTTGAATTTCTTACCGCTACCGCAAGGACTGGGATCGTTGCGGCCGACTTTCGGTTCCGAACGCTTCACCGGGGTAGCCATCGCCTCGGCCTTGGGCCGGTGATCCGGATGCCAAAACCGCCACAGTGCGCCAATGCTGGCGGAAAACTGTTCTGTAAGCTTTTCGCGCTTGGCCGGCGTGTCGCTCAAAGCCTGTTGCTCGGGTGTCGGGTTGTCGGAACCAAGGATGTAGATCGGCATCAGAGCATCCATGGCGCCGCCATCCTCGAACAAGGGTTGCCAAGCAGCACGCGCCAGAGCGATACCCTGGATAAAACCATAGGCCCACATCTCGCCATCGAGATATTCGCGTGACTTGTCCTGATAGGACACCGTGTCGAAGATCGGATCGATGTCATCGGGATCGTAGTCCAGCGCCCAGCGGATGCCGTTACCGTGGCGGACGATTACGTCGAGGATACGCTGCTCCTGCTCGACAGACTGGAAGGTAGGCGCGTGATCGGGGTCCGGCCCCCAGATGCCGGGCAACCAGGTTTCGGCGGGAATATCGATGGGGCCGAGCGCCACTGCGGTGAGGTAACCGTCGAGGGCGTCGATCATCATGGTTTCGTCAGAAGTCGCATCCGACGCGAGAAAGCGATCAAGCTCGGCGAGTTCAACGTCAGAGAGAAGCGCCATTGGGCGAGCAATTTCGGGCGTTTGGGTCATGGCAATTCCGGAAAACTGAAACGAACGACAGGCTACCTGAACAAACATGGCCATGCCATCGAGGCAAGGGGCGATTCAATCAGCAGAACACGCTCCCCATGCAGCGAATTTGACTACGTTCGTAGCCGATCCGGCTACATAAAATTGCTGAAGTCGCGCATTGACAAAGACGCCGGCGCAACCCACTTGACTGTGTCGCAATCGAGATACATAATCGATACCACAGGAGGATCAGGCCATGGCACAAACATCCATGCTGCACGTCCGCGTCGACGACGACGTGAAAGCGCAAGCCAGCGAGGCGTTGGCGTCAATGGGCTTGTCGGTATCGGACGCGGTACGCATTTTTCTAAAACGTGTGGTCAATGACCAGGCATTTCCGCTGGAGCTGAAGGTTCCGAACGCCGAGACACGGGCGGCCATAGCGGAATCGCGCGCGATGATGAAGAAACGCCAGGCACGGTTCGAAACCGCCGACGCCCTGTTCAATGACCTCGAAAAAACCGGCCAGCGCTAAGCGGGCCGCGTTGCCGCGAGCATCGGATTACACCCGGAGCTTCCTCAAGGACTGGGAGCAGCTTTCCCGGTCCGGACGTTACGACATGAACCGGCTCAAGGAGGCGATGCTGCTGTTGATCGCCAACGAGGGTCCGTTGGGACCTGAATGGCTGGATCATACATTAAAGGGCGAATGGACCGACCACCGTGAATGCCACGTCGGCGGCGACTTCCTGCTGATCTACCAGATCGAGGGCAACATCATCAACTTCGTGCGCGCAGGGACGCACTCGGCGTTGTTTGAGGAATAGCCGGTAGGCCGGTCCAATGCCGCGATATGTCTTCCTGTTCGCGATCTGCACGGGTGCCCACTTCGCAGCGGCGATCGTTGCGTTTGCCTGGTCTTTCTCCGTCACAAGCAACGCATTTGACGGAAGGCCCATAGGCGCCATCAGTCGTCACCTGGCGGGCCCACTTGCCGATACCCTGGGGTTTCCACTCCTCGCGGTCATGGACAAAACAGCAATAGTTGGCGTCACGTTTTCACCGGTCCTCCAATGGTTGCTTCTGCTAGGCAACAGCGCGATCTGGGGCATGGCCGTTAGCCTGATCATTACCTACTATAGGAAGCGGTATGCCCGCGATTTTCAGGCACGAAAAGCAAGAACCTAAAGATTTCACTGTGGGCCGCAACGGCGGGCGTGATCCCGGCTTTTTGTCTGGCAATTCTCGATTTCATCATCGGGCCGTGGTGACGTTGGCGGTGATCTTGGTTGCCCCACAAGGGCCATTTTGATTTGCATCGTCCCGGCGCAATTGATACGATTGCCTCAGTGAGTGGCATTGCCAATGCGATGCCACCCATCACTTGGAGCCCACCGGCTCCCGCCGAAAGGTTGCACAACCTTTTTCCACAGGTTCGTCGCTGGTACCGTTCCGGTACTGCACGCCGAACTAACGAAAAAAGCCGTGAGAAATGGGCGCAAAAGCGTCGGGGTTTCATTCCGTCATGCCGTAACAGGCATGGCGGTTTCCCTATGTTTCCAGTAACCCGAACGCCCTCGGACCCGCTGATGTCCGTTGGCACCGGCGTCGGGTTCGGCTATTCTGTTTCGATGGATCTATCAGGCAAGGAACGCACGTGAGCGCGCAATTGTTCGAAGCACTTGGATTACGTTGGGACCGGTCCGCAGTCCAGGCATCGGTGCCCACGCATTCTGTCGACCGTGTGTGCTTCCGCTTCCATCGAATGCTTCCGGAGTTTGTCTGGGACGCCGGTGTCCTGGAGGGCAACCCATTCACCTTCCCGGAGGTCAAGACACTGCTCGACGGTATCACCGTCGGCGGACGCAAACTGTCCGACCAAGAGCAGATCCTGAATCTGGCGGAGAGCTCAAAGCGCCTGTTGGCGCTGGTCAAGATAAACGAATTCCACCCCGACAAGACGATGTTCTGCGCCCTGCATGGGATCGTGGCACGCAACGAGGCGCTTGAGTGGGGAAATTTCCGTGGCGAGGGGCGGGAAACAAATTACACGCCGGATGTCTCGCTCGGCGAGCATGGCCGTTACACGCCCTTGCCCACGGTGGCCGGCGCTCCGGAACTGAACCGCGTGTTTCTGGCCGGAACCGATGCGCTCAATACGCTTATCGACAATCCGCTCGAACGCGCGTTGGCGTTTTTCCTGTTCGGCGCGTTGCAGCAGTTCTTTTTTGACGGCAACAAGCGCACTTCCCGATTCATGATGAACGGCATTCTGATGTCGCATGGCATCGACGCCATCAGCATCCCAGCGCGGCGCGCGCAAGAGTTCAACGAATCGATGGTTCGTTTTTATTTGTCCAAGGAGGCGACGGAGATGATGGTCTTCCTTGCGACCTGTCACCCGGATTTGGGGACCGGGCACGACGGAGGTGGTGACGGTGCCGGCGGCAATATGGCCGGAGGCGCGTCGTTCCAATCAGCCAGCACGAGCGCCCCCTCGCCTTGATCAACCGGCGGGTTTTCTCGCCACCATTCCGATCAGCGCGGACCGCCCCTTATGGCCGAGCCCTTCGCTAACGTCGTCTTCGTATTCGACGAGCTCCTCGATGGCCCAGCCATCAAAAAGATCCCGAAGAATATCCGGCGTGTAAAGATTCTCCACCGCCGACGGCCCGCCGGTTTTGTACTCAAGCTGCTTGGGCGTATAGCCCTGTAGCAGCACGCATCCGCCCGGCCGGGTGGCCAACTTGATGGCCACCATTTGCCGCTCGCGATCCGCGGGGCCGACGAACTGGATGAATATCCCGACCACCCAGTCGAACGCGTTGCGTTGATGCGTTGGTGGCCAGTCGGGTGACAGGATGTCGCCGATCTCGAAATTCGCCCTGACGTTCCGACCCGCAGCAAGCTTACGGGCCTTGGTGACAGCAACCTCGGTGATCTCGACAGCGGTGACTTCCAGTCCCTGTTCTGCGAGCCAGACCGAGTTGCGTCCTTCGCCGTCTGCAACGCACAGGGCCGTCTGGCCGGATGAGAGGAGACTTGCACGGTGCTCAAGGAAGCGATTTGGGGCCATGCCAAACAAAAAGTCGTCGCCGGCGTTGCCGTAACGCTCGCTCCAGATTGTGTGCTGATCCATATCAGGCGCCGGCCTTCATCGCCGCAAGCCGCTCCTGCACCTCGCGTTTGCCCATCTTGCGCAGGATCGCGATCTTGACGATCTGATCCTTGCTCGGTTTGGATGTGCCAGCTTCCCAGTTATAAACGGTCTGCGGGGACACCTCGAGAATCGAAGCCAGGACGGGAGCCGACAAACCGAGACGCTCCCGATGCGTTCTGAGACCGTCGGCACGGAACCGGACTTTGGATGGCGCTTCCACAGCGGCAACTTGGGTGACCTGCTTCCGAGATTGGCGCTCCGCGGCCTTCACTTGTTGCTCGAGGCTGGCGATCCGTCGCTTGAGTTCGGCGATCTCGGAACGGTAACGGGAGCTGGCCTTTTTGATGGCTTCCGTTTCGGATTTCAGCTCCTTGCGAACGAGGCGGGTGATTTCTTCTTTGAGGACGGAGGCGATGTTTGGCATGTTTTTTTAGTGATGATAGTCGCCGAATCTGGCAAAAACAATAGTACCACGCAGGTATCAGATTGTTTTTTAATGTGTTTTATGCTTTACACACCACCACCTCATTGCTAGCATCTATTGAAAACAGGCAAGTTTCCCTGAATCAGTTGGGTTAATAATGGATGGTGGAGTTTGTAAATGTTAAAAGGCAGCGATCTCAATAAAACAGCATGCGGGAGTAGTAAAAGTACCCCCAATGATCTGGCTATTGTAGCCCCCGCTCCATATGTAACGATCTCGCTTGCATCTAAGATAACGGGGTTATCTGAAAAGGCAATCCGTCGCAAAATTGAAGATGGTAAATGGATCGAGGGACGTGAGTATCGCCGCTCTCCGGATGGTGGAATTTTTATCAGCGTGAAAGGATTCATGAAATGGGTCGAAGCGGAAGCGGCGTAGAAGTTCGTGACAGTAGCATCAGGATCAAATTTATCCTGAATGAGGAAACGATCCGCGAGCGCGTCACGGTCAATGGTAAATCGCTTGAACCAACACCACCCAACATCAAGTACGCTGAACGCTTGGCAGCAGAAATCAAGCGCAGGATTGAATTGGGTAATTTCAGCTTTGCAGATTTTTTTCCAGACTCAGTCCGCGCAACGCATGAAAGTCATGAAGCCACAACTTTTGGGAAGTTGGCCGACTTATGGTTGGAATCTTGCGGACGACTGTCCGATGCTTCAAGGGATCAGTACGGTACGGCCGTTCGCTTGTGGAAAAGGGTGTTCGGTGAGAACACTTTGATTCGTGACATTACCCACAAAATGTTGGCTGGAAAAATTGGTGCATACCCTTGGTCCACCGCAAAGACTCACAACAACTACCTGATCGCACTACGCGGCATCTTCGATCTTGAATATCCAGGCCCAGCGACTATTAACAATCCGATGAATGGCATCGAGAACATGAAAGTGGTGCGTACTTTGCCAGATCCAATGTCGATTTCTGAGCGAGATGCAATTTTGGTCGATATGAAGGCCCAATACGACGAACGTGTGCATGCCTACTTCCAATGGATGTTCTACACGGGCATGCGCCCTGAAGAAGCCATTGCCTTGCGCTGGTCAGACATCGACTGGAATCGTATGACGGTGCGAATTCAACGCGTAAGAACGTTCAAGGGTTCTGAGCGTGACGGTTCAAAAACCCACGCTGAGCGTGAAGTCGATCTATTGCCGCAAGTAGTCGACGCTCTCTTGACGATGAAGCCTTACACCTTCATGCAGAAAATCGAGCGTGAAGGCGACACCGATACGGCAGCAGATATTTTTCAGAATCCGATCACAGGAAAAGCCTGGCATGACGAACGCGCACAACGGGATACCTACTGGCGTCCTACACTCAAGAGATTGGGAATCCGCTGGCGTACCGCTTACAACACAAGGCACACCTTTGCCACGGTTGCTCTGATGGCCGCAGTCCCGCCGGCCTACATTGCGAACCAGCTTGGCCACTCAGTGAAGATGCTTCTCGAGAAATACGCGCGCTGGATTCCGGAAAACGATGATGGATCAGCTCGTGCCATGTTGGCAGCGGCCATGGCAAATTCTCAGACAGAAATCCAGAATTCGTCCCAAATTCGTCCCAAAAAACGAATGGGGCAGCCTAAGTGGCCGCCCCATAAGGACATTTTTGG
>SXGT01044997.1_pt1 | contig 74090 bp, 1 predicted proteins | sample 3176221 | NCBI WGS metagenome assembly SXGT01 (sample SAMN11356862, study PRJNA531348) | freshwater metagenome | isolation source: freshwater sample F1-120 | place: China: Fuxian Lake, Yuxi | collected 2017-12-25
GCGGTGATCGAGGGCGTGAACGGCGGGTTCAACGGCAACTTCCAGGTGTTGAGCGTGACGGATGCGAACACTTTCAGCTACCGCCTGGACCGCACCAACACCATCGTCAACAAGCTCCTGACCGGAGGCATCGCGACGCTGACCGCCGACGCCAACCACGGGTTGCAGGCGGGGAACTTCGTGCAGGTGTCCGGCGTGGACCCGCGGCTGAACGGGGCGTTCCAGGTGCTGGACACGCCGACTCCCACGACCTTCCGCTACAATCAGCTTTTCCAAACGACCATCCAGAACAAGGCGGTCGCGGGTGGCGTGGCCACGATCAACACCTTCCTGCCGCATGGATTTGCCCCGGGTGAGCAAGTGGTGATCACGGGCGTGGACGCAATCTTCAACGGCACCTTTATTATCGCCAACACGCCTTTAACGACGACGTCGTTCACTTATCCGCTGGTGCGCACGTTTACGCCCTCCACGAAACAGCTTCTGGTTGGCGGCACGACCGTGCGCGTCACGACTCCGGGCACCCACAATCTGGTGAATGGCAACGTGGTGACGGTGTCCGGTATTTCCACTGCCTTCGACCGGAACAACGTCGTGGTGGCCAATGCCGCCGGGAATGCCTTCGAATACAATGCCGGCGTGGTGTCCATCAATCCCAGCGGACGCGCTTTGACGGGCGGCACGACCCTGACCGTCACCACGCCCACGGCCCACGGCTTGGTGGCCGGGGCAAATGTCACCATGTCGGGCGGCAGCCGGACCGTTTTCAACGGAACATTCGCTGTAGTGGGAACTCCGAGCCCTACCACATTTACGTATACAATTGCCCAGCCGACCGCGACCTCAGCGACCATTGGCCGCGTCGCAGACGTCTCGACCATCACGACGGCGTTAGCGCATAACTTCGCGGTTGGTGACTCGGTCACGATCACCGGTTTCGTCGCCGACCCGACCTTCAACGGCACGTTCACGCTAACCGCTGCAGCGGGCGTCACTCTCAGTTTCGCGCAGGTCGGGCAGCCGGATGTTGGGGCGCTCACGGCCAATACCGAAGGCACACTGCGCATGGTCACCGGCACCGGCACAGGTGGCCTGGCAACCTACAACACCGTGCCAGACAGCGGGGCGGGCACGGTGACTGTCATTACGGTGGGTCAAACGGATCCCTCCGGGCCGACTCCCTCCGCCAGCGCCGGTGTGCCGAATTCGGTCGTTTCGCCTTCCGGCGCGGCGCGGCTGGCTGTCGTGACCTCCATCACGAACAAGTCGCTCACGGCATCGGTCGCCACTCTGACCACGGCTGGTTCACATGGGTTCCAGATAGGTGCCGTGGTTGCAGTCGTGGGCGTGGACCCGGTGCTGAATGGCACGTTCACGCTCACCGGAGTGCCGGCGACGAACCAGATTTCCTACGCGGTGACGGGGACGGACATCGCCTCGCTGCCGGTAAGCCCGGCCGGGCAGGCGACGTTGACAGTCGCGCCGGCTGCCTCGACCGGCACGGCCGCACATACGCTGACGCGTCTCGCCCGCCTGACCGCTGCTGGTGTTCTGGATGAAAGTTTCAACTCGAACATCGGAGCGGGGCCAAACGCGGGGGTGTCCGCCATCGCCGTGGACCAGGCCTCGGGCAACATCTTCGTGGGTGGCAGCTTCACCGGCGCGGGTTTTGCCGTCGGCGTCACGAACAAGATTCTGTTCGGGAACGTGGCGACGCTCACGACTGCGGTGCCGCATGGACTTGTGGTGGGGTCCACGGTGGTGGTGTCGGGTGTGGATGCCACGTTCAACGGAACCTACGCTGTCTCGGCGGTTCCCACGGCTTCGACCTTCAGCTACATCCTCGTCGCTGGCGACGTGGTTTCCCAAGCGGTCACTCCGGCCGGCTCGGCAGGTCGCCTCGCTGGAGAGATCGCGCGGTTGAATGCGAGCGGCGTGGTGGATGGCACGTTCAACACCGGCGGCGTGGGCATCGGCGGCGGTGCGGTGAACACCCTGGCGGTGCAGTCCGACGGCAGCTTGCTCGTGGGCGGCACGTTCACGACATACGGGACTGCCAGTGGTCTGACGGCAGTCAACAAACTGGTGCGCCTTGGCACCACCGGCGGGCTGGACGCAGGCTTCAACATCGGCACGGGGCCAGACGTCGGGGGCGGGATCAACGGCCTGGCGCTGGATCCCAACAACGGTGCGTTGCTGGTGGGTGGAACCTTTACCACCTTCGGAGGTTCTTTCGCCAACCGGCTGATCCGGCTGGCCTCGGAGACGGCCGTGCTGACGATCGTGGATGATGAGCTGAACAACATCCCCGCCGGCTCGACGGACACGCTGTTCTCCACGGGCACCGGAGCCAGCGGATTCATCCACGCGATCGTCCGGCAGACCAACAACCTGTTGATCGTGGGCGGTGACTTCGCGCTGTTCAACGATGTGCCTCGTGGCCGCATCGCGCGAATCGCGACTGACGGCACGCTGGACTCGTCGTTCATGGCGGTGACGGCTGGCTTCACGAACACGGTGCGGGCCATCGCGCTGCAGACAGATGCGCGGATTCTGGTGGGCGGGTCCTTCACGAACGTGAACGGGACGAACCGCAACTACATCGTGCGACTCAACTCCGATGGCGCGACGGATTCCTCCTTCAACCCTGGCGCGGGCGCTGACAATCCTGTGTATGCCATCGCGATTGTGACCAACGCGACGGACACGGCCAACTTGGGCAAGTCCATCATCGGCGGCGGCTTCGCCTCCTACAACGGCACGGTGCGCAACGGCCTGGCGCGGTTGAACACGGACGGATCGCTGGACCCGACGTTCGATATCGGCACGGGCGCGGACGGCACCGTGTATGCGGTCGCCATTCAGACCGATGGGCGTGTGATCGTGGGCGGCGATTTCACCACCTTCAACGGCGTGACGAAGGGCAATCTGATCCGGCTGAACCGCGACGGCTCGGTGGACACGGCCTTCAACGCGGCCGGCGTCGGCGCGAACGGCTCCGTGAGGGCCATCACGGTGCAGACGGACAGCCGGATCCTGATCGGCGGCTTGTTCACGAACTATAATGCAACCGCGAGCCGCTTCATCGCGCGGCTTGACAGCAACGGCACGCTGGACGGGACGTTCAACACCTCCGGCGGCGCGGACAACGCGGTGTATGCGATCACGCTTCAGGATGACGGCAAGATCGTCGTGGGCGGCGACTTCACCCTCTTCAGCGGGGTGACGCGCAACCGCCTGCACCGGCTCAACTCGGACGGTTCGCTCGACCCGACCATCAACTTCGGAACGGGTGCGAACAACTTCGTGGCGGCAGTCCTCATCCAGCGCAATGCGAGCAACGTCGAGCAGATTGTGCTGGCCGGTGGCTTCACGCGGTTCAACGGCGTGACGGCGAACTACCTGTCCCGGCTCAACGGCGGCTCGCTGGCTGGCGCGGGGCGGACCGAGTTCACCTTGGCGAACTACACTGCAAACGAGACCGATGCCAACGCCGTGATCGCCGTCGTCCGCACCGGGGGCACCACAGGAGTGGCTACCAACACGATGGCGGTGACCGGGGGCACGGCGGTCAACGGCGTCAACTACGCGTTCGCCACCACCAACCTTGTGTTTCCCCAGGGCGAGACGCTTCGCACCGTGGTCATCTCGCTGACGAACGACGCCACGGTGAATCTGGACCGGACGGTCCTGCTGGGCCTCTCCAACTTTGATCCCGTCACGCCGGTTGCCGGCCCGGGAAACCAGACCAACGCCACTCTCACCATTGTCAACGACGATGCGTTCGTGGGCTTCTCGGCCAGCAGCTACAGCGTCAACGAGAGCGTCGTTGGCGGCCAGGCGATCATTGCCGTCAACCGCACCGGCAGCATCTTGGGCGCGGCATCGGCGACCTTCTTCACCACCAACAGCACCGCCACTGCTGGTCTGGACTACACGAACACATCCGGGGCGCTGAACTTTGCGGCCGGTGAGACGACCAAGACCTTCCCGGTGGGCATCAATCTGGACTCCCTCGTCGAGGGGAACGAAACGATCCTGCTGGTGCTGACTAACCTTTCCGGGGCGGTGGGCAACATCACGACCGCGACTTTGAGCATAGTTGACGACGACTTCGCGCCGGGTCAACTGAACTTCTCCTCGGCGACCTACTCCGCCAACGAGGCTGCGGGACTCACGACGGTCACGGTCGTCCGCACGAACGGTTTCACCGGGGTCGTGTCTGTGAACTACGCGACGGTGGCGGGTGGCACGGCGGTGAACGGGGTGGATTTCAACTCAACCAACGGCAACCTCGCTTTCGCGGACGGCCAGACCACCCGCACGTTCAACGTGACGCTGCTCGTCAACACGGCATCAACCAACAACTCGACCATCAACCTTCAGTTGAGCACTCCGACCGGCGGGGCGATCCTGGGCATTCAGAGCGCCGCCGTGCTGTCCATCACTAACAACGACGTCGTGTTCGGCAACTTCAACTTCACCAATACGGCTTACACTGTCAGCGAGGCCAGCGCAACCGCGACCATTGGCGTGACGCGCGGCACCAACACCCTGCTGGCGGTGGGCGTCTCCGTGGTGCTGGCCGACGGCAGTGCCACCAATGGCGTCCATTACGGCACGCCGGTGACGGGTTCGCCGGCCACCAACAACCTGGGCTGGCTCAATGGCGAGGGAGACGTGAAGACCTTCACCATTCCGATCAACAACAACGCAGTGGTGGACGGCGACAAGTTCCTCACCATGACCTTGGTGAACCCCACGAACGGCGCGAGCATCGGCCTCACCAACGTCGCCACGCTTACGATCCTCGATGACGAGGTGGCGGCGGGCGACTTCTCCTTCTCGCAGACGGCCTACTCGGTGCAGGAAAACGCGGGCAGCATCCTGATCTCGATCCTGCGCACCAACGGCATCACGACCACCAACGGAATCGCTGTCACGACCAAGGCCAAGACGTCGAACCTTGCCACCCTGACCACCGCCACGACACACGGCATTGTGGCCGGCAACGTGGTGACTGTGGCGATCGGTGATGTGGCCTTCGATGGCACGTTCACAGTCTCGGCTGTCAACGCTCTAGCCCGGACCTTCGATTACACATTCGCGGGGACGGACGTGGTCTCGGGCGGGTCAGCCGGCACGGTCACCAACGCTGTGCAGATCAGGCTCACCACGTCCGACGGCACCGCAGTCCAGCCGACTGACTATCTGGCGGTATCGACGAACCTCGTCTTCGTGAATGGACAGACCAACACCAACGTGACCGTGACGGTGGGGGACAACACCATCGTGGCCGGGAACAAGGTGCTCAACTTGAGCCTGTCTGGCGCAGCCGGCGGAGCCACGATCCTGACGCCTTCCGCGTTGCTGACGATTGTGGACAACGACCCCATCGCCGGCACGGTGGATGTCGGGTTCAACCCGGGTGCCGGGCCAAACGCGGCTGTCCATGCGCTGGGCACGAACTCATTCGGACAGTTGTTTGTGGGCGGTGACTTTACGGTCTTTGGCAGCCGGACGCAGACGAACGTGGCACGCCTCCAGTTGGTCAACGGTGCGCTGGACACGACCTTCAATGTGCCTTCGATTCTGAACGGGACGGTGGCCGGCTCCGTGCGTGCCTTGGGCGTGCAGACGGACGGCAAGGTCATCTTCGCCGGTCAGTTCACGACTGTCGGCGGTGTGAGCCGGAACAACATCGCCCGGCTGGACATCACCGGGCAGCTGGACGCGACGTTCAACCCAAGCGGTGGGGCGAACAACGTGATCAATGCGTTGGTCGTGGACAGCGGTGGCCGGATCCTGGTCGGCGGCACCTTCACGACAGTCGCGGGCGGCGCGCGCAATTTCGTCGCCCGTCTTGAGGCGACCGGTGCGCTGGACACCACCTTCAATCCCGGCTCTGGTGCAAACGGCACTGTGCGTGCCCTCGCCGTGGATGGCAGCAGCCGTGTCCTCTTGGGTGGTGACTTCACCACCGTCGGAGGCGCGTCCCGCTCGTTCCTCGCCCGGTTGGACGGGACCGGGGCGCTGGATCCCTCCTTCAACCCCGGCACAAACATCAACGGCTCCGTCAACGCGATCGTGGTGCAGCCCGATGGGCAGATTCTGATTGGCGGCGTGTTCACACAGGTCGGCGCGGTGGCCCGCAGATCAGTGGCCCGGCTTAACCCCGACGGCACCTTGGATGCGAGTTTCAACCCGGGGGCGAATCTCAACAACTTCGTCAGCGCCATCGGCCTCGAGCCGGGCGGACGGGTGGTGGTGGGCGGCGGTTTCACCTCCTTTGGCGGGGTGAGCTACAACCGCGTCGTCCGGCTCAAGGCGGATGGCACGCTGGACCCGAGCCTGAACATTGGCACGGGGGCGAACAACTTCGTGGATGCGATTCTCGTGCAGGGAGACAGCAAAATCCTGCTGGGTGGCGGCTTCACGCAGTTCAACGGGCAGTCCGCCAACTACCTCACCCGGCTCAACGGTGGCATCAATCTGGGCAACGGCACGCTTGGCTTCGGCTCGGCGAACTACAATGTGAACGAGAACGGCGGGAGCGTGGCCATTGACGTCCTCCGCACCGCCGGCACCTCGAACACCGTGTCTGTTTCCTTCGGGACGACCAACACTGTCTCTGCGATTGCCGGCACGCATTACACCACGACGAACGGCACGCTCACCTACCTCGAGGGCGAGACCCTCAAGTCCTTCGTGGTGGCCATTCTTGATGACTCTCCCGCTGCCACGAATCTTGCCCGCACGATCACGCTGGGCCTTCAGGACCCGGTCAACGGGGCGGCGCTCGGGCAAAGTGCTGCGACCATCACCATTCTGGACAACGAGAGCATCCTGAGTTTCAGCGCCTCCACTTACAGCGTGATTGAGAGCGGCGGCAGCGTGACAGTCTCGGTAAGGCGCAGCGGTGGCACGAACGATCTGGTCACCACGGCTTTCAATACCGTCAACGGCACGGCGCTGGCGGGGGTGCATTACACGGCCGTCAATAGCACGCTCACCTTTGCCTCCGGGCAGACGAATCAGGATGTTCTCATCAGTGTCGCCAACAACGCCATCCCTGACGACAACAGAACCGTCAACCTGTTCCTCTCCAGCTTCACCGGTTCGGCGCTGCCCGGCCTCACCAACGCGCAGCTCACCATTGTGGACGACGAGAGCGCGTCGGGCGTCCTCTCCTTCTCCGCAGCTACATATCGCGTGCTGGAGAGCGTCACCAGCGCCGACATCACGGTGCTGCGAACCAGCGGTTCCGCCGGCAACGTCTCAGTCAACTTCACCACCGCGAACGGCTCTGCCACCGCAGGGTTGGACTATGTCGCCACCAATGGCGCCCTCTCCTTCGCGCCCGGACAGAGCAGCCGGGCGTTCACCATGACGCTGCTGCCTGACACCGCGCCGGAAGGCAACGAGACCGTCCTCCTGAGCCTGACCGTCCCGGCGGGTGGAGCCACATTGGGCACGAGCAACGCCGTGCTGACCATCGTGGACGACGACCAGCCGGCGGGGTCGGTGGACACCAACGTCGTCTCTGGCACCGGGGCGAACGGCAACGTGCTGGGAATGGTGCTGCAGCCCGATGGCAAGCTGGTCTTCGGCGGCGAGTTCACTGATTTCAACGGCACCACCCGAGGCCGCGTGGCACGGTTGGGCACCGATGGCGCGCTGGACCTCACGTTCCTGAACGGACTGACTGGTGTCACCACGGCCGGCGGCCGGGTCAACGCCCTGGCTCGCTCCTCGGTGGCGACAATCTCCTCCACCAACTCGACCTCGCTGCTGACGACGACATTCGCGGCGTTGGGTGATGCGAACACATCCATCCCGCCGGACACGCACGGCACCGTCGGCCCCAACCACCTCATGGTGGTGCTGAACACCGAGGTGCGCATCCAGGACCGCAACGGCGGCGTGATCAGCACTGTCACGCTGAACAACTGGTGGACCAACGGCGTGGGCGGCATTGGGCCGTTCAATGGCGGAGGGGTGTTCGATCCGAAGGTGGTCTATGATCCCTATGCCAGCCGATGGATTTTCACGGCCTGCGTGGATACCCGAACGAACACCTCCGGCGTGCTCGTCGCCGTGTCGCAGACGACCGACCCGACCGGCCAGTGGAACCGTTTCCGTGTTGACGCGGATCCGGCGGACATCGTGTGGGCAGACTATCCGGGCATCGGTTTCAACAAGGATTGGATCGTGGTGACGATGAACATGTTCGACACGCCCGGAAACTTCATTCGCACTCATGCCTACATCTTCAACAAGGCCGCGGTGATGGCTGGCACGCTGACCTTCACGCTGCGCACGCCCGCTGCTGCCGACACGCTGATTCCGGCGGTGACTTATGACACAAATCTGAACGAGCTCTACCTGCTTGAGAACTTCAACCCGGGGGCAGGCCAGTTGCGTCTCTGGAGCATCACCGGTGCTGTCGGTTCGGAGACCCTCGCAGTCGTTGGCACGCCGACCGGTTCTTCGGGCTTCGGCTCCCTTCCCGGGATCGGGAACGTGAACTTCGCGCCGCAGTCTGGCACGGCCGCGCTGATCATGAACAATGACGCGCGCATCCAGAACGCCGTGTATCGCAACGGCTCGATCTGGGCGGCGCAGAACGCGTTTCTCCCGACCGCCAATCCCACGCGCACGGCGGTGCAATGGTGGCAGATCGGCACGAACAGCGCGGTGATCCAGCAGGGTCGGATTGATGATCCCACGGGCGCAAACTTCTACGCGTTCCCCAGCATCGGCGTGAACAAGAACAATGACGTGTTGATCGGTTACTCTCGGTTCGGTGCGAGCCAGTTTGCCAGCGCCAACTATGCGTTCCGCTACGGCACTGATCCGGTGAACACCCTTCAGCCCGATACTTTGTTCAAATCAGGCGTGGCGGCCTACCAGAAGGCCAGCGTGACAGACCCCGGCCAGCGCAACCGCTGGGGTGACTACAGCCACACGGCGGTGGATCCGGTCAACGACACAGATCTCTGGACGATCCAGGAATACGCGGAGGCCACAGGTGCGAACCCTGGATTCGTCGGCACGGGCCGCTGGGGCACGCATTGGGCGAAGGTGACGGTCAACTCCGGTTCTGCCGGTTCCGCTTCCTCCAACGAGGTGATCTATGTCGGCGGCTCCTTCGCCAGCTTCAACGGCAGCGCGCGCAACAACTTCGTCCGCCTCGCCACAGATGGCTCGCTGGACGGCACCTTCATCGTGGGCACGGGCCCGAACAACGCGGTCAATGCCATCGCCGTTTACAGCACCGGCACCAACTACGGCAAGGTGCTCATCGGCGGTGCGTTCAGCGCCTACAACGGGACAACGCGCAACTTCATCGCCCGCCTGAACACGGACGGCTCGCTGGACTCGACCTTCAGCGCCTCGCTTGCGCCGGACGCGCCCGTCCGCGCGATCGCAATACAAAACGACGGCGGCATCGTCATCGGCGGCGACTTCCTGACGGTCAACGGCGCGGCGCGCTCGCGCATCGCACGCGTGCTGCATGACGGCTCGCTCGACGTTTCCTTCACCCCGGCGTTCGACGGTCAGGTGCTGGCGCTGGCCATGCAGGCGGACCAGAAAATCGTGGTGAGTGGCAGCTTCACGGCCCTGAATGTCAGCACCCCGGTCGGCCGCATCACGCGCCTCAATTCCAATGGCACCGTGGACATCGGTTTCCTCCCCGGCGTGGGCGCGAGCGACTTTGTGGCGACCATCTCTGTCCAGACGGATGGCAAGCTTTTCGTGGGCGGCGGCTTCACCAGCTTCGGCGGTCTGGTGCGCAACTACATGGCCCGGCTGAACGCGAACGGCACCGTGGATCCGGCCTTCAATCAGGGTTCCGGGGCTGACAACCAGGTGCTGGCCTCGGCCATCCAGAGCGAGGCGGAGGTTTATATTGGCGGCGTGTTCACTGCCGTGGACGGTGTCACTTACAACCGCCTTGCGCTGCTGCACGGCGGGGATAACGCGGGCGCGGGCGTCTTCACTCTCACGGCGAGCAGTTACTCGGTCAGCGAGGTGGGAGGCTCCTTGCCCGTGACGATCAACCGCGTCGGCGGTCTGGCGGGGGCGGCCTCCGTGCGCCTGCTCACGACGCCGGGGGCGGCCACCGATGGCGCCCACTACAGCGGCACCAACATCGTGTTCAGTTTTGCCCAAGGGCAGGTGAGCACGAACCTCAGCCTCGGGATACTGGATGACGGAGCGCAGACGAATGTCAACCGGACCTTCACGGTGGGGCTGGCGAACTTCGTCAACGCGGGCGCGGGCACGATCACGAGCGCACCCGTCACGATCCTCGACAACGACAGCGTGCTCGGCTTCAGCCTGGCGAACTACAACGTGAGCGAGAACGCCGGCAGCGCGACCATCACGGTGTTGCGTTCCGGCGGCAGCAGCGGCTCGGTGTCAGTGGGCTTCCTCACGAGCAACGGCGGGTTGATCGCCCCGGTGGATTATGCGGCCACCAACGGGACGCTGACTTTTGCCGACGGCGTCACCAGCGGCACGTTCACAGTGGCGATCGTGAACAACACCGCCACCAACGGCGACCGCTCGCTGAACCTGATCCTGACGAATGCGCTGGGCAGTGCGACCGCCTCCATCGCCGGCAACGCCCCCGGTGCCATCACGAACGCCACGCTCACCGTCCTGGACGACGAGAACAGCGCGGGCGTCTTCGGCTTCACCGCCTCCGCCTTCAGCGTGCTGGAGACGGCTACGAACCTTGTCATCAGCATCGCGCGCACGAATGGCAGCGCGGGCGCGGCCACGATCAGCTTCCTGGCCACCAACGGCACGGCCACTGCCAGCCTTGATTTCACGGCGGCCAATGGAACCCTGACCTTCTCCGCCGGCCAGACTCTGCGCACCTTCACCGTCCCGATCCTTGCGGACGCCACGCCCGAGGGCAATGAGACCATCCTGCTCACCCTCTTCACCCCGACCGGCGGGGCCACGATCAACGCAGCCGTGCTGCCCGTGGCGGCGACAATCACGATCGTGGATAACGACAGCGCGGTCGCATTCACACGGTCCGAGTATCTGGTGGGCGAGACCGACGGCAGCGTGAGGCTGACCGTGGGACGCACCGGTGGCACCAGCGGCCTGGTCAGCGTCTTCTACGGCACCACCGATGGCACGGCCACGGCGGGCAGCGACTATACGACGATCCCAGCAGCGCAGGCCGCTGGCGTGGTCGCGGCCACGGATGTGTTCACCATCACGGCGGGTTCGCCCAAGGCGCTGGTGAACGGAAACGCGGTGCTGCTGGGCGGCACGCTCCCGGCCGGACTTGCGGCAGACGTGGCCTACGTGGTGACCAACGCGACCGCGACGACCTTCAAGCTCCTGAGCAACGGGGTGCCGGTGGATGTGACGGTGGACGGCGCGCTGCTGACTGTGCAGCCGGGACTGCTGTGGGCAAGCGGTGATGCAGCGGACAAGTCCTTCATCGTGCCGATCACCGACGACCTCGCGGTCGAGTCGGCTGAGACCTTTACCGTCAGCCTGGCCGCTGCCAGCGGCGCGGCCATGGTGACGACGCCGGCTGTCTTGGTCACGATCCTGGACAACGAGGGCGGTGGTGGCGGTGTGGACACCGGTTACGGCGCGGGCAGCGGACCGGACAACACGGTGAACGCGATCGCGGTGCAGGACGATGGCAAGCTGATGGTGGGCGGCACCTTCGGAACCTACAACGGAGTTGCCGACAATCGGCTTGTGCGCCTCAGGACCGACGGCACGCGGGACGGGGCGATCATCTTGGTGGGCGGACCGGTCAGCTCCGTGGCTATTGACCGGAACCAGAACCCGCTCTTCTCGGCCAACGTGGGCAAGGCTGTGTTCGGTGGCTCATTTGCCACTGTGAACGGAACTGCCCGGGTGAACGTGGCAAGGCTCAACACGGATCTCTCACTCGACGTGGGCTTCCTGCCCCCGGTGTTCAACGGACCCGTCTCCGGCGTGGCGGTGCAGGCCGACGGCAAGGTGCTGGTGGCCGGCAGCTTCACGAATTCACTGCGTCAAAACGTGGCGCGCTTGAACGATGACGGCACTCTCGACACGACCTTCCTGAGCGGTCTGGTGGGCGCGAACGCGGCGGTGCAGGCGGTGCTGGTCCAGAGCGATGGCAAGATCGTCATCGGCGGCGACTTCACCAGCGTCAACGGAGTGAACGTCAACCGCGTGGCGAGACTGAATGCGGATGGCACCTTGGACAGCGCGTTCAACATCGGCGGCGGTGCCAGCGCGATTGTGCGGGCGTTGGGAACCAACAACGTGAGTGGGACGGATTACATCATGGTGGCGGGCGACTTCACCGGCCCGTCCTTCGGCGCCGCGGTGACGAACAAGGCGTTGAGCGGAAACGTGGTCACGCTGACGACCACCGGCCACCTGCTGGTGGCGGGCGACGTGGTGACGGTGAGCGTGGGCGACGCGACGTTCGACGGCACCTTCACCGTGCTGGCTTCGCCTGCCCCGACGGCCACGGCGTTCAGCTATGCGAAGACGGCTGCGAATGTCACGAGCGCGGCGGTGAGCCCCGTGGGCCTGGCGGGCTTGCAGCAACTGCCGGTGAACCGGGTGGCGCGGCTGACGACAAGCGGTGCTTTGGATGCCACCTTCGCGGGCAAGCTGGGCACCGGCCCGAGTGGCTCTGTCACTTCGTTGGCGCGTCAGAGCGACGGCAAAGTCTGGCTGGGCGGTGACTTCAGCGGGACTGGATTCGGAGTGGCCGTGACCTTGCGCGAGGGCAGGGCTGCGAGCGTTGCAGAACTGACCACGCTGACCGCCCACGGATTGGTTGCGGGAGATGTCGTGGTGGTCGCCGGGGTAAGCGATCTGGCGGACCCGACATTTGACGGCAGCTACGTTGTTCTGGGTGGCGGGGACGCGCCGACAGCGACCACATTCCGATACACGCGCACTGCGGGCGGGGTGAGCGCTGCCGGGGCTGTGGCACCGCGGGGCTTCGCGACGAAGGGCAACCGCCAGATCACGCGCCTTGCGCGGCTCAACACGGACGGCAGCCTCGACTCCAGCATCAGCACGGCAGTCGGCTTCAACGCCGCCGTCAACGGCCTGGCGCTGCAGACTCTCGGCACCACCAACTACCTTCTCGTTGGCGGCAGCTTCACGAGTTACAACGGCATCGGCGGGCCGGCGCATGATTACCTCGCAAGGCTTGATGTGGACACCGCCGGGTTGAACCCGGCCTTCAATCTTGGCTCTGGCCCCAACAACGTCGTGAACACCGTGGCGATCGAGCCTGGCTTTGGCGGGCGCACCGTGGTGGCCGGCGCGTTCACCTCGTTCTACTCGCAGGACACCACGAACATCAACCTCGTGGCGCGAATCCACGCGGACGGCAATCTGGACACCAGTTTCATGGCGCCCGCCTTCCTGCTGGCTGGCGGCACGCCCGTGGTCAACGGGGTGGCGCTGGACCTGAACAGCAACGTGTTCCTCGGCACCAACGTGGGCAAGGTGGTGGTCGGCGGCGCGTTCACGAGCATCAGTGGAACCGCGCGCAACCGCATCGCCCGGCTCAACGTCAATGGCACGCTGGACCCCACGTTCCTCAGCGGCCAGGCGGGAGCCGACAACACGGTGGACGCCGTGGCGGTGCAGGCCGACGGCAAGGTGCTGTTGGTGGGTGCGTTCTCGAGTGTCAACGGCGTGGCACGCGGCGGCGTGGCGCGGTTGAACGCTGACGGCACGCTGGACACGGGCTTCCTCAACGGCCTCTCCGGCGCGGACGCCGAGGTGCGCGCGGTATTTGTGGATGAAGCCGCCGTGACGGTGCCCGCGGGTGGTCACATCTACATCGGCGGCGACTTCGCCAGCGTCAACGGCACGACACGCAGCCGCGTGGCCCGACTCTTCCTGGCCACGGGCGCGCTGGACACTGGGTTCACGCCACCGACGGCTGTCAATGGCGCGGTGCGCGCGCTGGAGTTGTTGGGCACGGACCTGCTCGTGGGTGGTGACTTCATCACTATGAACAACGGGAGCGTCGTGACGCGCAACCGGCTTGCGCGGCTCAACAGCGCGGGCACGCTGCAAGGCTTCCTGGACGGGATCGGCGGCCTGACCGGTGCGGACAACTTTGTGACGGCGCTGCGCGTGAGCAACGGGAAAATCTTGGTTGCCGGCGCTTTTGCCACGGTGAACGGCCAGGGGCGCGCAGGTCTGGCCAGGCTCAACAACGACGGCACGCTGGACGCGACGATCAACTTTGGCACAGGAGCCAACGCGCAGGTCAATGCGGTTGCAGTGCAGTCCGATGGGAGACTTGTGGCGGTGGGTGCGTTCACGAGCTTCAACGGGACGGCGGCAGGCCGGATCGTGCGGCTGGACGGCGGGCTGAACACCGACAGCGGCACGTTCACCTTCAGCAGCGCGACCTACACGACCACCGAGAGCGCCGGGACGAAGACAGTCACGGTCAGCCGCGCAGGCGGGTTGAACGGCGTGAGCGTGAGCGTGGACTACCAGACGGACACGGGCGTGGCGGGGGCCACGGCAGTGGCGGGAGTGGACTACACGACGATCCCGCAGACGGCGCTGACGTTTGCCTCCGGGCAGCAGAGCGCGACGTTCACGGTGACGATCCTCAAGGGAGCGGACACGACGGCGGAACTGGATCGTGTGGTGGGCCTGCGTGTGCTCAACCCGCTTGGCGGGGCGCTGCTTGGCAGCCAGGCCACGGCGCTGCTGACGATACGGGATGACGACAGCGTGATCGGCTACGCGCTCAACGGGTTCACGGTCAGTGAAGGCGGCGGCACCGCCACCCTGAGCGTGCGGCGCGCGGGGGGCAACGCCGGCACGGTGACGGTGGGCTACGCGACGGTGGCGGAGACGGGCTTCGCCAAGGCCACGGCCGGCAGCGACTACTCCGGGGTGACGAACACCCTGGCATTCGCGGATGGTGGGACGAACCTGACGTTCAACGTGGCGATCCTGCCCGACGCGTTGAGCGAGGTGCCCGAGACGGTGCGGTTGGTCCTGACCAATGTGGTGGTCGGTGGCGGGGCCAGTGCCACGATCGCGGCGGTCGGAGGCGCGACGGTGCTGGGCCAGACGGTTTACGGCGAGGCCACGCTCACGATCCAGGACGACGAGAGCAGCGCGGGCGTGCTGGGCTTCGAGTTGGCGGACTACTCGGTGAGCGAGGAGGCCGGGAGCCTGACGGTCAACGTCCAGCGCAGCGGCGGCAGCGCCGGAACCGTGACGGTGCAATTCCAGACGGCGGAGCGCGTGGTGACTGCGGATGCGGCCACGGACCGGCTCCTGCGCACAGCCCACGGGCTGACGGATGGTGCCACGGTGCAGTTTGCCAGCACCGGGACGTTGCCGGGCGGACTGGCGGGCGCGACGGTCTATTTCGTCACGAACAGCACCGCCAATGACTTCCAAGTCTCGGCGTCCATCGGCGGTGTGATTCTGGACGTCTCCAGCGTCGGGACCGGGACGCACTGGTATGCGGGTGCCGGGCAGGCGTTGGGCGGGACGATTTCGTCCCCGGCCGATTACTCGATCACGAACAACACGCTGACGTTCGCGAACGGCGAGATCCAGAAGAGCTTCGCGGTGGGCATCACGACGGACACGCTGGTCGAGGGCAATGAGACGTTCTCACTGACGCTCTCCGGTGTGACGGGCGGCGCGACGCTCGGCGTGGCGGCTGCCACCGTGACCATCGTGGACAACGACAGCCAGGTGGACCTCGTGGGCGCGCCTTACAGTGTGAATGAGGCGGCGGGGACCGTGACGATCACGGCGCGGCGCACCGGCGGCACCAACGGAGTGACGGCTGTCTATTACAGGACGGAGAATCCCGGCAGTGGCACGATTGCGACAGCGGGCACGGATTACACGGCGGTCCCGGCCATAGCGCAGAGCGTGACGCTGGTCAGCGGCAATGACCTGACCGTCGCTGGTCACGGGCTTGTGACGGGCAACAGCGTGGTGTTTGAAACCAGCACGAGCGGCTTGATCGTCGGCGTGCTGTTTAGCACGAACGCCTACCTGTTGACCAACGTCACGGCGAACACCTTCCAGATCGTCAGCAACGGGGTGGTCGTTGTTCCGGGTGTGCTCACGACGCCGGTCACGGTGCGTCCGGCATTGGTGTGGGGCAGTGGCGACGCGGCGGACAAGACCTTTGTGGTGCGGATCACCGATGATCTGTCGCAGGAGAGCAACGAGGACTTCCAAGTCACTCTGTCGGCTGGGCCGGTCAGCGGCGCGACTGTGGCGCTCGGGACGGCCAGCGGCATCGTGACCATTTTGGACAACGACGGTGTGGCTGGCAGCGGCGGCTTGGTGGATGTGGCCTTCGTGACCGGCACTGGACCGAATACGAACGTGACGACGGTGGCGCTGCAAACCGATGGGAAGATTGTGGCGGGCGGCCAGTTCACGAACTTCACCGGAACGACCGTGAACCGGCTCGTGCGGTTGAACACGAACGGGTCGGTGGACGCGGCGTTCGTCACGGCCTTGGGCACGGGCTTCAGCAACACGGTCAACGCGGTGGCGGTGGATCAGAACACCAACTCGCTGGCCGCCACGAACGTGGGCAAGATCATCGTCGCGGGCCAGTTCACTAACGCCGCTGCCACGGTGGTCGGGCGGCTGGCGCGGCTCAATGCGAACGGGTCGGTGGACACGTCGTTCACGACGGCGCTGGCTGGCGGGGCCAACAACTCTGTGTCGGCGGCGCTGATCCAGCCTGATGGAAAAGTTCTGCTGGGCGGCTCGTTCACGGCTGTGGGCGGCACGGCGCGGAACTTCATCGCGCGGTTGAACGCGGATGGTTCTCTGGACACGGGCTTCCTCAACGGCTTGGGCGGCTTCAACGGCGCGGTGCGCGCGCTGGCGCTGGACAACAGCGGGAACGTGGTGGTCGGCGGCAGCTTCACGCTGATCAACGGTGTGGCGCGCACGAACCTCGCGAGGTTGAGCGGTGTGGATGGCACCTTGGACCTTGGATTCACGGTTGGCACGGACGGCACGGTGCTCTCAGTGGGGGTGCAGCCGGACGGGAAGGTTGTCTTCGGCGGCCAGTTCACCACGGTCAACGCGACGAACGCGTCGGCGACGGTGGGCTACCTCGCCCGTGTGAACAACAACGGCGTGCTGGACAACAACGTCGCCTTCCCGGCGTCGGCGAGCGACTTTGTGAACACGATCGTGGTGCAGACAAATCTGTTTGCGGCGAATGACTTCCGGCTGCTGGTGGGCGGCAGCTTCACGACGATGAGCGGCGTGAGCCGGGGCCGGCTGGCCCGCCTGACGACGGCTGGCGCGCTGGACGCGGAGATCAACTTCGGGACCGGGGCCAATGACGCTGTGCTGGCTGCTGCTGCTGCTGCTGACGGCAAGCTCGTGGTGGGCGGCGTGTTCACGACTTATGATGGCGCGACGGCGCGGCATCTGGTGCGGCTGCAGGGCGGCCTGAACCAGGGGAATGGCGCATTGAACTTCAGCGCGGCCGCCTATGATGTGAACGAGAACGCCGGGACAGTGACGGTGACGGTGACGCGCACGGGCGGGTTGAACGGGGCGGCCAGCGTGCCGGTGACCAGCGCTTACGGCACGGCCAGTGCGGCGGACTTCACATCGGTGAGCACGAACCTCAGTTTCCTGGCCGGCCAGCAGAGCGCGAGCTCCACCATCACCATCAACCCCAGCCCGGCGGTCAACGCGCCCAACCCGCGCACCGCGACCCTGGCGTTGGGTGCGACGACAGGTGCCACGCTCGGGACTACCTTCCCGAATGCGACGCTCAACATCCGCGACGTGGACAGCGTGCTCGCGTTCGAGCAGGCGACTTACAACGTCGTCGAGAACCAAGGCTCGGTGAACATCGCGGTGAGCCGCACCGGTGGCACCAACGGCGCAGTCAGCGTTTCGTATCGCACGGTGGCGGAGGCGGGCTTCGGCAAGGCGACGGTGGTGAGCGATTACACGGGTGTCACCAACACCCTGAGCTTCGCCGACTCCGTCGTAAGCTCCTTCTTCACGTTGGCAATCGCCCAGGATCTCCTGACGGAGGGCAACGAGTCGGTGAGCCTCGAGCTGTTCAGCCCGTCCACGAACGCAACGCTCGCGCTGGCGGCGGCGACGCTGACGATCATTGACGACGAGACCAGCCCGGGCGTGCTCGGCTTCAGCGCCGCTGCGTATGCTGTGGCGGAGGAGAACGGCGCGGGCGGGGCGACCAACCTGATTGTCACTGTGCAGCGCGCCGCTGGCAGCTCCGGTCTGGTGCAGGTGAATTACGCCACCACGAACGGGTCGGCGACCAACGGGCTGGACTTCACAGCGGCCAGCGGAACTCTGACCTTCGCTGACGGCGAAATCCTGAAGACCTTCACGGTCAACATCACCCCCGACGCGCTGGTGGAGGGCAACGAGACCTTTGGCCTCCTGCTCACCAATGTGACAGGCGGCGCGACGCTGGGCACAGCGAACGCCACCGTCTCCATTCTCGACAACGACAGCCAGCTCGCCTTCCAAGGCACGCCTTATTCCACGAGCGAGACCAATGGTTCCTTCACGGTCACCCTCGTGCGCACCGGCGGGACCAACGGCTCTGTCTCCGTGCTGTTCCAGACCTCGGAGCGCGTGGTGACCGTGGCGGCGGACCTGAGCACCGACCGGTTGCAGCGCACCGCGCATGGGTTGCCTGACGGGGCGACGGTTCAATTTGCCAGCACCGGAGCCTTGCCCGCAGGGCTGGCGGCGGGGACGAGATACTTTGTGGTCGGCCGCACGGCGAATGACTTCCAAGTGGCGCTGATCGCAGGTGGTGCCGCAGTGGACCTCACCAGCGCCGGCAGCGGGACGGTTTCGTATGCCGTGACTCCGCAGTCGCTGAGTGGATTGGCGGCGGATGCGAGCACCGACCGGTTCCAACTCAACGCCCACGGTCTGGCCGTCGGAACCCCGTTGCAGTTCTCCAGCACCTTGACCCTGCCTGCCGGGCTGGTGTTTGGGACGACTTATTTTGTGGTCAACGCCACGGCGAACGACTTCCAGGTGTCGGGGACCAATGGCGGCGCGGTCCTTGATCTTACGAGTGTCGGCAGCGGCACGCTGTCCGCCGCGTCGGAGGGTCAGGCGCTGGGTGGCTTGACGCGGGTGGCCACGGCGGATTTCACAGCCGACACATTGCAGCGCACGGCACACGGGCTGGCCAATGGAACGGTGTTGCGCTTCGCCAGCAGCGGGGCGCTGCCGGGGCCGCTGGCGTCGGGCACGGATTACTTTGTTGTGACCAGCACGGCGAACGACTTCCAGCTCGCGCTGACTTTGGCTGGCGCTGCGATTGATCTGACCAACGCGGGCACCGGCGTCCACCACTACTCAGTCGCTGGCGAGATGCTGGGCGGGACGGATTACACCTTTACAAACCAGACGGTGGTCTTCGCCGACGGACAGGCGACGGCCACGGTGGACATCCAGTTGGCGAACGAGGCGCATGACGACAACATCGTCGAGGGCAACGAGCTGGTCACGCTGCTCTTGAGCGGTGCCGTGAGCGTCTCGGGCGGCGGCTCGGTGATCATCGCCCCCGGTGGGGACACCACCACGCTGACGTTGGTGGACAACGAGATTGAGATCGCCTTCGCCTCCGCCACTTACACGACCGCCGAGAGCGCGGGCAGTGTCACCATCGAGGTGGTCCGCACAGGTGTGACCAATCTGGCGGCGTCCGTCAGCTTCGCCACGGCGGACGGTCCCGGCACCCGGAGCGGACTGGATTATCTTGCCACCAACGGCGTGCTGGCTTTCAGCGCGAACGTGCTGACCCAGTCCTTCACCGTCTCGATCGTGGACAACACTGTGACCAATCCCAACCGGTCGGTGACCCTGACCCTGACGCTGCCGTCCGGGCCGTTCGGAACGCAAGTGGGTGCCGTCAGCACGGCGACGCTCACCATCACCGACGACGATGCGGCACAGGTGGCTGGCACCAACGACACGGGCTTTGCGGCCACGTTCAGCGGTGCGGTTCATGCCCTGGGCATCGTGACCAACACCAGCTTGCCGACGCTCGTGAACAAGCTCGTCGTGGGCGGCGACTTCACGAATGTGAACGGCGTCGCGCAAAACTTCCTCGTCCGCTTGAACCGCGACGGGACTCGCGACACGTCGTTCAACATCGGAACTGGGCCGAACAATTCTGTGCGGGCAGTGGCGGTGGCACCGGATGGCAAGGTTTACGTCGGCGGATTGTTTGGCAGTGTCGCCGGATCATCCCGTCCGTTCCTGGCCCGGCTCGATGCGACGGGAACCCTGGACGGCGCCTTTGGCTCAGGCGCAGGTGCTGATAATGCGGTGCTGGCCTTGGCGCTTCAGGCGGATGGCAAGCTCGTCGTAGGCGGTCAGTTCACCGCGGTGGCCGGACAATTTCGCGGATTCGTGGGCCGGGTGAACCCGGACGGAACGGATGACGCGACGTTTGCGAATGGCTCCGGTGCTGACGACAACGTGCGCGCGGTTCTGGTGCTGCCCGATGGCAGCATCATCATCGGTGGTGACTTCACCAGCGTGGATGGCGTGAGCAGCCCGAGGCTGGCGAAGCTCTCCACGAACGGCGTGGTGGATGCCGGCTTCGCCTCGACGCTGACTGTTGGCGGGGGCTTTAACGGACCGGTCTTCGGCCTGGGCTTGCAGCAGGGCACGAACATCATTGTGGCCGGCCAGTTCACGACGGCGAGAGGCGTGGTTCACTTGAACATCGCCCGGGTGCGCACAAACGGCGTGGTGGACAATGCCTTCGCCGCTGGCGCAAGCGCCGGCGCGAACGACTATGTCAACGAGGTGGTGGTCCAGCCTGACGGCAAGCTGGTGCTCGGCGGCGGATTCACGACGGTGAACGGCCTGCTCCGCAGCCGCGTGGCACGGCTCAATGTGGACGGCACGACCGACACAACGATCAATTTCGGCTTCGGGGCCGATGCTGATGTCGAGTCGGTGCTTCTCCAGCCGTATGACGACCGCATTGTGTTCGGCGGCCAGTTCACGAACTTCAACGGCACGGCCGCGGCGCGCCTGGTCCGGGTGAACGGACGTGACAGCGGCGATGCGGGCATCTTGAGCCTGAGCGCCACGAACTACACCGTCAGCGAAAACGGCCCGACGGTCACGGTGAGCATCCTGCGCTTCGGCGGCCTCACGGGATCGCTGACGGCGACGAACGTGACGGCCGACGGCACCGCGACCAACGGAGTGCATTACACCGGGGGCACGAATGTCTTCACTCTGGCGGACGGCGTCAGCTCCACGAACTTCCTCGTGGGCATCATTGATCCTGTGCTTGTGCTCACGAATGTCACCCGTGTGTTTGAGACATTGCTGATCACCGGTGGCATCACCCACACCAGCACGGTGTCCATCGTGGACAACGACGCGCTGCCCAACTTCAGCCTGGCCACTTACAACGTGTCGGAGGTGGGCGGTTCGGCGGTCATCACCGTGAACCGGCGCGGCGGCAGCGCCAATGCCTACACGGTGCAGTTTGCGACCTCCAATGGCACTGCGGTCGCTGGCGTGAACTACGCACCCACCAACGGCACGCTCACCTGGGCGGACGGGGATGTGGCCAACAAGACCTTCAGCGTGAGCGTCACAAACAATCTGCTCACCAACGGGAACTTGACCGTGAACTTGTCGCTGTTCAATGCCACCAACACCACGCTGGGAGTTGAAACCACCTTGAGCGGCCGGACCAACGCCATCCTCAACATCCTCGACGATGAGTCCGGCCCCGGCCAAATCGGTTTCCTCAGCGCGGCCTTCACAGTGGTGGAAAATGCCGGTGCGGTCACGATCACGGTCATCCGCACCAATGGCAGCAGCGGCTCGATGTCGGCCAGCTTCTCCACCATCGCTGGCGGCACGGCGACCGCCGGCGTGGACTACGCGAACACCAACGGTTCCTTCACATGGCCCAATGGCGACAGCTCATCGCGCACGTTCACGGTGCCGGTCACCAACAACATTGTCACCAACGCCAGCCGGACGGTGAACCTCCGCATCACCTCGATCGTGGGAACGGCGACGCCGGGCATCACCAACGCCGTGCTGACCATCACGGATGACGACAGCCTGATCGGCTTCAGCACGAACGCCTTCTCGGTCAACGAGACCAACGGGACCGCCAGCATCGCAATTCTGCGCTCCGGCGCGACGAACACGACTGTGTCGGTCACTCTCGCCACCACGGACGGCACGGCGGCGTCGGGGAGCGACTATCTCGGAGTGACCAGCCTCCTCACATTCCAGCCCGGTCAGACCAGCACCAACTTCCTGCTCACCATCGTGGACGACGCCGCCGTGAACCTCACCGATGCGGGCGTCGGGACAAACACCTTCTCTGTGGGTGGGCCGCCCCTGGGAGTGGTGACAGCGGATCCCATCACCGACAGGCTCCAGAGCCCCGCTCACGGCCTTGCCAACGGAGTGGTCATCCAGTTCAGCAGCGTCGACATGAACAGCACGCTGCCTGGTGGATTGTTCGCCGGGACGAACTATTTCGTGATCAATAGAACCGCCAATGACTTCCAGGTGTCACTCGTCTCGGGTGGGCCCGCCGTTGAGCCCGACAAGACCGTGCTCCTGAACCTCTTTGGGCCAGTCGGAGCGGTGGTGTTCGATGTGCTCCTCGCCCCCACCAATGCGACGCTCACCCTCGTGGACAACGAGATGGATCTGGCCTTCGATCGGCCAGCCTACACCGTCTCCGAAACCAACGTGACGGCCGCAATAATCGTCGTGCGCACGGGCGTGACGAACGTCCTCGCCACGGTGGACTTCGCCACCGCTGGCGGGACGGCCATTGACGGTTTGGATTATGTGGCCACCAACGGCCTGCTCACCTTCGCGGCGAACGTGCTCACGCAGAGCTTCAACGTCATCATCTCGGACAACACGGTGAGCAATCCAGACAGGACAGTGAATCTGGTGTTGTCGAACGCCACCGGGCCGTTTGGCACCCAGCTCGGCCTGCAAAGCACAGCCCTCCTGACAATCACCAACAACGATCCTGCGGCGATCGCGGGCACGGCGGACCCGAGCTTCGCGGCCACGGTCAACGGCACGGTTTACGGCCTGGGCATCAACACGAACACCACTCTTCCGTTGCTCATCGGCAAGCTGGTGATCTCGGGCGACTTCACGCAGGTCAACGGCCAGGCGCGCACGCGCATCGCGCGGCTCAACCGCGACGGCACGCTCGACACGACCTTCAACGCGGGTTCCGGCGCGAACGACTCGGTGCGTGCGCTGGCAGTGCAGCCCGATGGCAAGGTGATCATCGGCGGCTTCTTCACCAACGTGGCCAGCACGACGCGCAACTTCATCGCGCGGCTCAACACGAATGGCGCGCTGGACCTGAGCTTCAATGCTGGCACCGGCCCGGATGGCCAGGTCAACGCGCTGGCGCTCCAGCCCGACGGCAAGGTGGTCATCAGCGGCCAGTTCACGGCCGTGAATGGCGTCAACCAGAGCTTCATCGCGCGCCTCAACACGAACGGCACGCTCGACACGTCGTTCGACACGGGTGCGGGCGCGAGCGCGTCGGTGCGGTCGCTGGCGCTGCTGGGCGACGGCTCGATCATCGCGGGCGGCGACTTCCAGTTCTTCAACGGCGTCACCAGCCGCGGTCTGGCCCGGCTGGACACGAATGGCACGGTGGACTTCCTGTTCTCCGCGAACATCGGCGTCGTCGGGGTGAACGGCTCGGTGGTCGCAATCGCCGTGCAGCAGGGGACGAACCTCGTGGTGGGCGGCACGTTCGCCGACGTGAACGGCACGCCCCGGCAGAACATGGCCCGCTTCGGCACCAATGGCGTGCTGGACGCGGCGTTCAATGCGGCCGCCGACAACACGGTCAACACCATCTCGGCGCAGCCTGATGGCAAGCTGCTGGTGGGCGGTGGCTTCAGCACCGTCAACGGCGTGGCCCGCAGCCGTGCCGCGCGCCTCGCCGGAAACGGCACGCTGGACCCGGCCATCAACTTCGGTAGCGGCGCGGACAATGACATCACCGTGTCTCTGGTTCAGTTCTACGACGACCAGATCGTCTTCGGCGGCGCGTTCAGCACCTTCGGCGGTGTGACGGCGAGCCGTCTGGTCCGGTTGAATGGCCGTGACAACGCCGGCAACGGCATCATCGAGTTCAGCCAGACGAACTACACCTTCAGCGAGTCGGCGCTGGCCACCATCACGGTCATCCGCAGCGGCGGCCTGTCCGGCTCGGTCACCAACGACGTCTTCACCACGGACGGGACCGCGACGCTGGCTGGCGGCGACTACCTCACGAACTTCGTCACGCTTGTCTTCGGGCCGGGCGTCAACCAGTTGAGCTTCACCGTCACGAACCTGAATGACACCACGGTCGAGGGCAACGAGACGGTGAACCTGTTCCTGACGAACGTGCTGGGTGGGGCTGTGATCGGGCCGGTGTCCAACTCGGTCATGACCATCGCGGACAATGACGCGCGCCTAGCCTTCAGCATCGGCGTTTACAACGTGTCGGAGAGCACCTCCAACGCGGTCGTCACGCTCGTGCGCACCGGCGGCACCAACGGCGCGGTGACGATGGACTTCGCCACCGCCGCTGGCGGCACGGCAACTGCCGGCGTGGATTACACGGCGACAAACGGGACCGTCAACTTCGCGGACGGCGTCACGAGCGCATCGTTCAACGTCCGCATCCTGAGTGACTCCACTGTCGAGGGCAACGAGACCGTGTTGCTGGCGCTCTCCAATCCGAATGGCGTCGGTTCGGCCTCCGCCGTGCTGGGTGTGATCAGCACGGCCACGCTGAACATCCTGGATGATGACTTCAGCCCCGGCACCCTTTCGTTGAGCACCAATGCCTACAGCATCAGCGAAAACGGCGGCAGCGTGCTCATCACCGTTACGCGCAGTGTCGGCACGCTGGGCCTGGTGTCGGTGAATTATGCAACGGTGAACGGGGCCGCGCTGGCTGGCAGCGACTTCACGTTCACCAGCGGCACGTTGAGCTGGCCGGATGGTGACAGCAACCCGCGCACGTTCACCGTGACGGTGAGCGACGACGTCGCGGTGGAGGGCAACGAGACCTTTAACGTGAGGTTGAGCGGGGCCTCCGGCGGGGCTGGCTTGAACCTGACCAATGCGGTGGTGACCATCATTGATGACGATGGCGTCGTGCAGTTCTCGGTCGCCAACTTCGTCGTGGCTGAGAACGTCACGAACGCGACAGTCACGGTCATCCGCACGGGGGCGACCAACAACCTGGTGACGGTCAACTACACCACGCTCGTCAGCGGGTCGGCCACGCCGGGGGTTGACTTCACGAATGTCAGCGGCCTGCTGACGTTCACCAACGGCGTGACGAACCAGACGTTCACCGTGCCGATCGTTGACGACCAGTTCGCCGAGCCGAACGAGACGATTGACCTGACGCTCACGAACCTGATCGGCAACGCGTTCCTGGGCGGCTTCAGCACCGCGACCATCACGATCGTGGACGACGACATTGGCCTGCAGTTTGCCTCGACGAATTTCTCTGTGCTGGAGAACGGCCCGAACGTGACCATCACGGTGCTGCGCACGGGTGCGACCAATAGCACGGTGTCAGTCAACTTCTCCACGTCGGACGGCACCGCTGTCGCCGGCCAAGACTACGTCTCGCAACTCGGCACGCTTACGTTCGCTCCCGGCGACACCTCCAAGACCCTCAGCATCACGATCCTCGACGACACGACGGTGGAGTCGGACGAGACGGTGAACCTTGCCTTGAGCCTGCCCACCGGCGGCGCGGTCCTGAGCACGCCCTCCACGGCGACCTTGACCATCGTCAATGACGACACGGGCGTGGAGTTCACGTCAGCGCTCTACTCGGTGGGGGAGAACGGGGTGAGCGCCACGAACACGGTCCGGCGCATCGGCGTGACCAACGGCGCGTTCACCGTGGACTTCGCGACCTCGAACAACACCGCGATCGCCGACGTAAACTACACGGCCACCAACGGCACGTTGACCTTCGCGGCCGGCGTGTCGAGCAACGCCTTCCAGGTCCTCATCCTGGACGACGCTGTGCCGCAGGGCGACAAGTCGCTGAAGCTGCAGCTCTTCAACCCCACTGCCGGCGTGGTGCTCGGGCCGCAGTCCGCAGCCGTCCTGCAAATCAATGACAACGAAGTCACCCTCCAGTTCAGCGCGGCGACCTACAGCGTCCTCGAGGACCGGACGAACGCGGTCATCACGGTCACGCGCTTCGGCTCGGGCGGCGGCGCGGTGGGCGTGAACTTCACCGCATCGGCTGGCTCGGCCACGGCCGGCACGGACTTCTCCACCACCAACGGCACGCTGTCCTTTGCGGCGGGCATCACGAACCTGACGTTCTCAGTGCGCCTGCTGGACGACATCATTTCCGAACCCAACGAGACGGTGAATCTGGTGCTCTCCGCCCCGACGGGTGGCGCGACCCTTGGCACGCCGACCGCCGCCAGCTTGCGCATCGTGGACAACGAGCGCGTGGGCAGTCTGGACTCGCTCTTCCTCACGGAGGTGGGCGCGAATGGCGACGTGCAGGCCGTGGCGGTTTACACGAACACCGCCTCGACCAATTTCGGCAAGGTCATCATCGCGGGTGACTTCCAGGCGGTTGACGGCGTCGCCCGGGCGCGCATCGCACGGTTGAACGTGGACGGGACGCTGGACTTGAGCTTCAACCCCGGCGCGGGTGCGAACAACGTGGTGTCGGCCGTGGCGATCCAGCCGAATGATCAGGTGGTGGTGGGCGGTTCCTTCAGCACCGTGGGCGGAGTGGCGAAGCCCTTCGTCACCCGCTTGAACAGCGACGGCTCGCTGGATGCCGCCTACAACGTGGCTGGCGCGGGCGCGAACGGCGCGGTGCTGGCCTTGGCCCTGCAACCGGATGGCAAGCTCCTTATCGGCGGCGGCTTCACCACTTACAACCTCACCGCCCGGTCGCGTTTCGCGCGGTTGAACGTGGACGGTTCGCTGGACCCGGCCTTCAGCCCGGGCGGGGCGGGCGATCTCGTGCAGGCCATCGCGATCGAGTCTGGCACCACGAACATCATCGTCGCGGGCCTGTTCAACACCTTCTCGGGCAGCCCGCGCTCACAGCTTGCGCGAGTCCTGCCGGCCGGCACGCTGGACACCGCCTTTGCGCCGACCTTGAGCTTGGGCGCGCAGGTGTATGCGCTGGCGGTGCAGGCGGACGGCAAGGTGATCGTCGGCGGCAGCTTCACGAATGTCGGCCCGCAGACGCGCACGAACGTGGCGCGGTTGTCCGGCGTGGACGGCTCGATTGACCCGACGTTCAGCGCCGCGGCTGCGGCGAACAGCACAGTGCGCGCGCTCGCGCTGGAGGCCAGCGGCCGGCTGCTGCTCGGCGGTGACTTCACCTTGGTGAACGGGGCCAGCCGCGTCGGCTTCGGCCGGGTGAACAGCGACGGCACCCTGGACGCGGGCTACGATCCCGACCAGGCCGCCAACGGGTTCGTCTTCTCCATCGCCACCTTGTCCGATGGCAAGGCAGTCATGGGCGGTCACTTCACCACGATGGACGGCGTGGGCCGGGGCAACGTGGCGCGCATCAACGGCGACCACGGCGTGCTGCGGTTCGTGTCCGCTGTGGCCAGCGTGCTGGAGCGTGGAACGAATGTGACCCTGAACGTGGCCCGTGAGAACGGCGCCAGCGGCGCGATCACCGTCAACTACGGCACCACGAACGGCATGGCCCTCGCCGGCGCGGACTACCTCCTCACCAACGGCACACTCACCTTCGGCCCCGGTGTGACGAACCAGGACATCGTCGTGACCCTGAGCAACGACACCTTGGTCGAGGGCAACGAGACCTTCACGGTCGGCCTTCAGAACGTGGTGGGCGGGACCTTGGGCGCGCAGACAGTCTCGACGGTGACCATCGTGGACGACGACAGCGCGCTGGAGTTCACCGTGGCGGCGACGAACATCTTCGAGGACGCCGGGAGCCTCGTGCTGACGGTGACGCGCACCGGCGTGATCGACACGGACGTGACCCTGCCGTTCAACACGGTCAACGGCACGGCCCTCCACGCCAACGATTACACCGGCGTGACCAACACGCTGGCCTTCGGCACGAACATCAACAGCCTGACGGTCACCATCCCGATCCTGAACGACCAAGTCGAGGAGACGAACGAGACCTTCACCGTGGTCCTGGGCCTGCCCGGCGGGGAGGCCAGCCTGAGCACGAACACCAACGTGGTGGTCACGATCCAGGACAACGATAGCACGCTGTTCCTCACCACGAACGCCGTGACGGTGTTTGAGAATGCGACCAACGTCACGCTGACGGTGAGCCGCACGGGCTTCACCAACAACAACGTGACGGCGGGCTTCACGACCTCGGACGGCACGGCGGTCACGGTCAGCGATTACACCGCCACCAATGGCACGCTGAACTTCAACGCGGGCATCACGAACCTGACTGTCACCATCCCGATCGTGAACGACCAGGCGGAGGAGTCGACACAGGCGTTCAGCCTGCTCCTCACGAATGTGACGGGCGAGGCCAGCCTGGGTCTGGTGACCAGCTCGACCATCACGATACTGGACAACGACAGCACGCTGTTCCTGACCGCCAACGCCGCCACGGTGGTGGAGAGCATCGGCACCGTCAGCTTCACGGTGGCGCGCACAGGCTACACCAACACCACCGTCACGCTGCCCTTCAGCACGCTGGACGGCGCGGCGGTGGCCGGGTCAGATTTCGCGCTGACGACCAACGTGCTCACCTTCGACACAAATGTCCTGAGCCAGAGCATTGTCATCCCGATTCTGAATGACACCCTGGTGGAGATCACCGAGGCCTTCACGTTGCAGCTCTACGCGCCCGGTGGCGAGGCCAGCCTGGCGGGGACGAACACCACGGCGACGATCACCATCACGGATGACGACAGCACGCTCCAGTTCTCGGTGGCCGCCGCGTCCGTGGTTGAGAATGGCGGCAACATCACGCTGACCGTCCAGCGCGTCGGGACGCTGAACAGCACGGTCACCGTGCCGTTCGCCACCACGAACGGGACGGCGTTCTCCGGTGCGGACTATACGGCCACCAATGGCACGCTCACGTTCGGCACGAACATCAGCTCGCTCACCATCACGATACCGATCGCGAATGACACCGTGGTGGAGGTGGACGAGACGTTCACCGTCGGGTTGGGGACTCCGAGCGGCCAGGCCAGCCTCGGCTTGAACAGCGCCGAGGTCGTCACGATCCTCAATGACGACAGCACGCTGCAGTTCACGGCAAGCGGCTACTCGGTTGTCGAGCGCATGACCAACGTGACGCTCACCGTGTCGCGCCTCGGGGCGACGAACAGCACCGTGACCGTGCCATTTGCCAGCGCGAACGTGACGGCATTTGCGGGCGCGGATTACACGGCCGCCAGCGGCACGCTGACGTTCGGGACCAACGTCATCTCGCAGGACATTGTGGTGACCATCCTGAACGACAAGCTGGCCGAGTTGGGAGAGACGTTCAACGTGACGCTGGGCACGCCGGGCGGCGAGGCCAGCCTTGGCACGCCGAACACGGCGACCGTGACGATCCTGGATGATGAGAGCACGCTCGAGTTTGCCTCCACGAACGTGACGTCCGTGCTCGAGAGCGGTGGATTCATCAACCTCACCGTCAGCCGCGTGGGCGCGATTGACACAACGGTGTCGGTGCCCTTCTCGTTCACCGACGTGTCGGCGACCAACGGGACCGACTATCTCGGGACAAGCGCGACGCTGACCTTCGGCACGAACGTGGGCAAGCAGGTGGTCACGGTGGGAATCCTGAACGACCTGCTGGTCGAGTCGAACAAGACCTTCACCATCACGCTGGCCACGCCTGCGGGCGAGGCGTTGCTCGGGCCGGGCCGCGTGGTCACGGTGACGATCGTGGATGACGACAGCATCCTTCAGTTCCCGTTCACGCAGCTCAACGTCGCGGAGAGCGCGGGCAACCTCTCGGTCACGGCTCAGCGCGTCGGCGCGACGAACGTCGCGGTGGCAGTGGACATGGCGACGGCGAATGGTCTCGCGCAGACTGCCACGGCGAACGTGGACTACAGCGCGGTGACGACGAACCTCGTGTTCGCCGTTGGGGAGAGCGCGAAGTCGGTGACGGTCTATCTGACGAACGACTTCACGGAGGAGGGCACGGAGTCCTTCCGCGTCCTCCTGAGCAACGCCACGGGCCAGGCCACGCTCGGCAGCCAGACGACGCTGACCGTGAACATCATTGACGATGACTTCCGCACGATCATCGCCGCCGGCTTCACGTTGCAGGCGGAGAGCTTCGCTCCCGCGAACAACGCAGTGGATCCCCTGGAGACGGTCACGATGAGCTTCGCGCTGCGCAACGCCGGCAACGTCAATGCCTCGAACATCACGGCCACCCTGCTCACCAGCGGCGGCGTGTTGAACCCGAGCGCACCGCAGCTCTATGCGAACCTGCCTGCGGCCGGCGCGTCGGTGGCGATGCCCTTCACGTTCACGGCCACACAGGCGCAGACCATCACGGCGACGCTTCAACTCACCGATGTTGTGGACAGCACGAATCGCATCATTGGCGCGGCGAACTTCACGATTGATCTGGGCGTCGCCAGCTCCTTCACGAACCGCAACCTCATCAACATCCCCGGCACGCTCTCTGTGCCGAGCATCGGCCCGGCCAATCCGTATCCCAGCTCGATCTCCATCACGAACGTCGCCGGCGTGGTCAACAAGGTGACGGTGCGGCTCAACGGCTTCACCCACAACTACCCGGCAGACGTGGATATCCTGCTCGTCAGCCCGACAGGCCAGAAGGTGCTGCTCATGTCGGATGCGGGCAGCGGCTTCAGCGTCACGAACCTCACGCTGACGTTTGACGACAATGCGACGGCGAACGTGCCGGAGCTCTCGCCGATCAGCAGTGGCTCCTTCCGGCCGACTGATTACGCGCCGGCGGACAGCTTCCCGGCGCCCGCGCCGGCCGGGCCGTATGCGGGCAGCCTCGGCGCCTTCACCGGCTTCAGCCCGAACGGCACCTGGTCGCTCTACATCGTGGACGACACCGATCAGAACCTGGGCAACATCGTCAACGGCTGGACCCTGACCATCAGCACGGTGAACGCGACGATTGACCTGGCCGCCACGATGACCAATGCGCCGACGGCCCTGACCGCGCCGGGGACGGTGACGTTCACCACCGTGATCACCAACCGCGGCCCGAACATCGCGGCCAGCGTGGTCTATAGCAACGTCCTGCCCGCCGGGCTGACCTTCGTCTCCGCCACGTCTTCGGCAGGCAGCGTCGCGAGCGCTGCTGGCACGGTTGTCGCAAACCTCGGGGCTTTGGGAACCGGTTCCAACCACATCGTCTCGGTCACCGTCTCCACCAGCGGCTCGGGAATGGTGACGAACACGGCGGTGGTCTTCTCGGGCGAGATCGAGCTGGCCCCGTCGGACAACACCGCCTCCGCTGTGGTGAACATCGCGGCGGCGATTCCGTTCTCGCTCTCCGGCGTGCGGTTGGGCGACGGCACGTTCTCGATCACCGTCTCGAACGCGTTTATCGGCCGGACCTATGTGGTCGAGTCGGCGACGAACTTCGTGAACCCGATCAACAGCACCGTCTGGTTGCCGGTGGGCACGAACACCGCTGCGAGCAGCACGCTGACCATCATTGATGCGACGCTGCCTGCCGGAAACCGGCGGTTCTACCGCGCGATTGAGCGGTGAGGCCGGGCGGTCGGATGCGGGGTCCGGCGGACTTTCCCTTGGATTCGGTCTGGTGTGCCCGGGTGGGCGGGCGGGTGGGACGGCTGGCGAACGGGTTACGGCCCTTGAATTACGGGTAAATCCGTAGCGATGTGGCGGGAATCGTTCTTGATTTGAAACTGTCTGGCAGACTAGGGTTTGGGCATAATTTTGAACTTGAAGGCACGAGATTTGGCTCAGTATTTGGCGACCACCTCGGGGGCACAGGCGGTGTGCCCGGCGCGTTCCTGCCTCGGGCAAGCTCACACTCCCATGCGTGAACCGTTACCCGGCAGTCGCTCCCTGTTGGGGCTCGCACTGCTGGCGTGCCTGTTGCTGGTGGGTGTCCGACCGGCGCAGGCACAGCCGGTCAATGACAATTTCGTTTCGGCGCTGACGATGTCGGGGGTCAGTGGTTCTGGCCTCACGTTCCGCGATTTCCTTGGTGGGTTTAACTTCCAACGACTGAACAACCAGCAGGCGACCGAGGAAATCGGGGAGCCGGACCACTCTGGCAACGTTGGTGGGCGCTCAGTCTGGTTTTCGTGGACGCCGCCGGCCAGCGGCAACGCGGCCATTGTGCTCACCCCGTTTCCTGGCTTTGGTGTGCCTGTGACCAACCTGATGGCAATTTACCAAGGCTTCTCGGTTTCCACCCTTACTCCGGTGCTGGACAACGCGGTGACGTTCACGAACACGCTGCGCTTCCCAGTGGTCGCCGGGAACACGTATGCGATCGCATTGGACAGCTTCTACAGCGGCGTAGGCCAGATCCCATTTTTCCAGTATGGCATCGCATGGGCGGTGCTGACCAACGACAATTTTTCGGCGCCGACGCCGATCTACGGCAGCTCCGGGACCGTGACGAACTCCAACGTGGGCGGCAGTTTGGAAGCTGGTGAGACGAACGTGCTGGCCTTGCAAGGTGGTTCGTCGGTCTGGTTTCAGTGGATCGCGCCGATGTCCGGGCCCGCTTCCTTCAGAGTTTCCAATGCGTCCTTCTCCCCGCTGCTGGGAGTGTTCACGGGCACGAACGTCACCAACCTGACCGTGGTGGCCACCAACAACGTTTCCACTGGCAGCAACAGCGCGGCGTTCACGGCGGTGGCCGGGACAGCCTACTTCGTCTCGGTGGACGGCTTTGGCGGTGGCAGCGGAACCTTCCAGCTGGGATTGTCCAGCCCGACGAGCACGAACGCCGGGCATTTCGAGTTCACCACCAACAGCATCACGGTGACGGAGTTCGAGTCTTTCAACGGCGTCTTCACATCAATCCCGATCCTGAACGGCACAGACACCCGCGATGTGCTGGGTGCTGTGGTCACAGTGCGTCGCGTGGGCGGTTTTCAAGGTCGAATGCTGGTGGACTATGTGGCAGTGGACAACAGCGCGCGGGCCGGATTTGAGTATGGCAGTTTCACCAACAGCGCCACGAATCAAGTCACTGGTCGCCTCGTGTTTGATGACTGGCAGATGAGCGCCAACTTCGTGGTGCCGATCCTCCCGGCGAGCTTCTTCTTCAGTGGCGGGGCCTTCGGCGTGGTTTCCACTACCAATGACACTGCCTTCAATATTTTCATCACCAACGTCACGGTGGATCCCACTCCGATGAACGGAGTAACGGAGTCCACGAGCCTCCGGCCCACTTTCACAACGAGCCCGCAGACGGTGAACATCCTGAACATTGACAATACTTTCTCTGGGAACACCAACGGCATCGTGTCCTTCGTGCGCAGCCTGACCCGCGTCTCGGAGCAGGTCACCAACGCCTTGGTGGAGGTGGTGCGATCTGGCGGGGATAACGCGGCGGCAATGACCGTGAAGTATACAATCAGCAGCACGGGGGCCAACATACCGAGTGGTTTTCCGGTGGGGGGTGGCGGCGGTGGTGACAACAACTTTTTTGCCCTGACGGCGGGGTCGGACTACGCCATGCCGGAAACGTGGGCAACCCTGCTCCGTCCGGCTGACTATACATCAGGACAGCAGTCGCTTCGCCTGACGATCGCTGCCGACAACATCAGTGCGAACATCACAGTTCCAATCCTTGATGACGCTGAGGTGGAGTTGAATGAGGACATTCTCATCACGCTGCTGGATGTCCAGGCGACTGGGCAGGAATCTCCTACTCCCCGGCTCACTGGGACCACGGCGGGCTACATCACCGGGTCCTCGCGCACCCACATCATCTCCATCGTGGCCGATGACATCTACGGCGGCGAACAGCCGGCTGGCGCGGCGGACAACACCCACAACCAGCATAACTTCCGCCTCACCAACCCGCCGAACAATGCGACGCCCGGCGCGAACAATGTCGTTTACGGCTTGGCCGTGCAGACAGACCAGAAGACTGTGTTGGTCGGCGATTTCACGGCGGTGAACACCTTCACCCGGAACCGCGTCGCGCGGTTGGGGACGAACGGTCAGATTGACACCACCTTCAACCCCGGCTCGGGTGCGGACAATTTCGTCAACGCGGTGGCCTTGCAGACGGATGGCCGCATCCTCATCGGCGGCGGGTTCAGCTCCTACACTGGCGTGAGCCGCAACGGCTTGGCCCGGCTGAACACCGACAGCTCGTTGGATACGACCTTCAACCCCGGTGCGGGCGTCAACCCGGGTGACACGGCCGGCAATCCGGTCCAGTCCATTGCCCTGCAAACTGACGGACGCATCCTCATCGTCGGCAATTTCACCACCTACAACTCGGTGTTCATCAACCGGGTGGCCCGGCTCAACACGGGCGGCACGCTGGACAGCACTTTCAACAACCTTGGCTCAGGGCCGAACGACCGGGTGTATGCCGTGGCGGTGCAGGCTGATGGCCGGATACTCGTCGCCGGCTCCTTCACCGCCGTGAACGGAACGCTTCGCAACCGTCTGGCACGGCTGAACGTGGATGGTTCTGTGGACACCACGTTCAACGGCCTGGGCGCGGGACCGGATGGTGACATCTTTGCGATGAGTCTGGACGCGAGCGGGAAAATACTGATCGGCGGCGCGTTCAGCGCGGTGGACATCATATCCCGGTCGGGTATCGCTCGGCTGAACACCGATGGTTCCGTGGATTCCTCCTTCGACCCCGGCGGCGGCACGGACGACGCGGTTTATGCCATCACGGTGCAGCCTGACGGGGCGATCCTGATCGGCGGCGGGTTCTCCTCTTACCACGGCACGCGGCGCATGAGCCTGGCCCGCCTTTTGTCCAACGGCCTGCTGGACACCAGCTTTCTCGACACGACCTACAACCACTTTGCGGGCCTGACCCAGCCGTTGAGCACCAGCCCGCATACGGCGTGTTTCTCGATCGCTTTGGAGAGCAGCGGCAACGTGATGATCGGCGGCAGTTTCAGCCGGGTTGGTGGTGCCTACGGTCGCGAGGTGGGTGTGATTTCATTTGGCTCACTGGATACGGTTGGTGCCTTCAATATGCGCGACTATGTCGGGACTCGACTAAACGTGGCCCGTCTCATTGGCGGTGCGACGCCGGGGCCGGGCAACATCGAATTCACCGCCCGGACCTATAGCGCGGACGAGTTTGGCGGCAACTACTTCGTGCAGTTGGTCCGGACCAATGGAACCCTTGGGCAGGCCTCCGTGATCTTCCAGACCCTGGACGGCACGGCGATTGGTTCCACGAACGCCAGCACCGCTGGTTTCGACTTCCGCCACACCAATGCCACGCCCGCCTGGATTTCATCACGTAACGCCTTCGGAGCTCCTGACAACAGACAGATTCTGGATGCCGTCACGGGGGCAAACAACAATTCGCTCGATTACCTTGGCCGGTTCTTGCCGGGCTTCGCAAATGTGTATCTGCCGATCCTCCAAGACACCCTTGTGGAGGGCAACGAAGCCCTCTCAGCACGCATCGCCCTGCCCGCACTGACGGCCACCAACGGCTCGCTGATATACTTTGGCGGCATGCCGATCCCCGTCGGCATCGCCTTGGGCCAGAGCAGTGCGGTCGTGGTCATCGCCGATGACGATTTCGCGTATGGCACATTCGCCTTCAGCGCCGCCGGCTATGTCGTGACGGAAAATGTCGGCAGCGTCTCCATCACCGTCTTCCGCACCAACGGCTCGGTCGGCAGCGTCACCGTCCGCTACAGCGCGACCGTCGGCACTGCCACGACGAATGAGTTCACGCCGGTGACGGGCACGTTGAGTTTCGCCCCCGGCCAGACCAACCGTGCGTTCACTGTCCCGATCATTGACGACACGGTGGTCAACGCCCCGTCGAGCCGCACCGTCACGCTGACCCTGACCAACGCGACGGGCGGGGCTGTCATTGCTGCCGGGGGCAACACGGCCACGCTGACCATCCAGGACAACGAGCCGCCTGCCGGCACGCCCGCCGGTTCGGTGGACACGGGCTTTGGCACCAGCTCGGGCGCGAACGACAAGGTTCTCGCCGTTTACCATCTCGCCAACACGCTGCCGTCGCAGGGCATCAACGGGCGCTGGCTCATTGGCGGCGATTTCACGACGGTGGACGGCGTGCCGCGCAGCCGTGTGGCGATGCTGAACATAGACGGCTCGGTCAACACGACGGTGTTCAACCGCCAGGGCAACGGCCCCAACGGCACCGTCAACGCCATCGCCGTCCACACCAATCTCACCACGACGAACCTCATCGGGCGCATCGTGGTGGCCGGGTCCTTCACGCAGTATGACAACACGAACCGCGGTCGCATCGCGCGCCTCAACCCCGACGGTTCCCTTGACTCCTCCTTCAACCCTGGCTCCGGCGTGGACAACCCTGTGTTCGGCGTCGCCATCCAGCCCGACGACAAGATCATCATCGTCGGCGACTTCACCACGATCAACGGGACCACACGAAGCCGGGTAGCGCGCCTGAACGCGGACGGCACGGTGGACAACACGTTCAACCCCGGGCAGGGCGCTGGCGGCACGGTCCGCTCGGTGGTGGTTGATTCGACGGGCACGAACATTTACATCGCCGGCGACTTCACGACCTACGATGGCATCAACCAGAACCGGGTGGCGCGCCTGCGCAGCAACGGTGCGCTGGACACGACCTACATTGAACCGGACAACCCTGAGTCAGGTGCCAACGGGCGGGTGCGCGGCATCGCGCTGGAGCCGGGCGGGAACCTGGTGCTGGCGGGCGACTTCACCAGCGTGGGCGGCCTGACCACGCACGTCCGCGTCGGCCGTCTGCTGTCCACTGGCGTGGCGGACACGAACGGTTTTGCCGCGGCGGCTGACAACGCGGTGCTGGCGGTTGCGGTGGACAGCCGGACGAACATCGTGATCGGCGGCGACTTCGGCAGCATCAACGGCCTGAACCGCACGCGCATCGCGCGCCTGCGCCCGACGGGCCAGTTGGATGCGACAATCAACTTCGGCACCGGCCCTGACAACTTCGTCGCCGCGCTGGCGTTGCAGCCCGGGACCAACGGGGTCATCACGATCGGCGGCGGGTTCACGCAGGTGGATGGTTTTGCCCGCAACTACTACGCGCAGCTCATCGGCGGTGAAAATGTAGGAAACGGTGTCCTTCAATTCTTCTCCGCGAACTTCAACGTGCTGGAGAGTGTCGGCAATGCGCTCATCACCGTCCGCCGCGTCGGCGGGTTGAACAACGCGGTGAGCGTGGACTTCACGACGCTCGACGGCTCGGCGGTGGCGGTCACCCACTACACGAGCAATCGCAACACATTGTTCTTCCAACAGGGCGAGGCGGTGAAAAGCTACACCGTGCCGATCATTGACGGGCCGGGGACAAACGTGAACCGGATATTTACCAACGTCTTGCTCAACGCGACACTCTACGATGCCACACCCCCACCGTTCGGGACGGGGACCAATTTAGATAACTCGATCTTCGGCGCGATCACCAACGCGACGGTGACGATCCAGGACAACGACAGCGAGCTGGGCTTCGCCTTCGCCAACTTCAGCGTCAGCGAGAACGTGATCGGCGGCAGCGCCGTCATCACGGTGCTGCGGTTGGGCGGCACGGCCGGGTCGGTCTCGGTCAACTACGTGGCGACCAACGGCTCCGCCCAGGCGGGGCTGGATTTCACCTCGGTCAGCGGCCAGTTGAATTTCACGAACGGCCAGACCTCCGGCGCGTTCCTAGTGCCGATACTCGACGACAGCCTGGTGGAGGGCACCGAGACGGTGTCGTTGACCCTGGCCAATCCCGGTCCGATGGGCCTGGCCAGCCTGGCCCGCAGCACCGCAACCCTGAACCTCGTGGATGACGATTTCAGCCCCGGCATACTGGTCTTCAGCGCGGTGAACTACACGGTGCAGGAGGACGCCTCGGTGGCGACGATCAGCGTCCATCGCACGAACGGCTTCACCGGGCTGGTGACGGTGCAATACTTCACGGCGGACGGCTCGGCGCGGGGTTACAACGGATTGGGATCGCCCAACGGCTTCGATTACACCAACGCCGCCGGCACGCTGACCCTCGGCGATGGCGAGACCAACAAGAACTTCACCATCGGCATCATAGACAACGGCGTGGCCGACACGAACGCGAACCGGACGGTGAACCTCTCCATCGGAAATCCCACGGGCGGTGCGCTCATCGGCTCGCAGAGCACCGCCGTGCTGACGATCCAGGACAACGAGCTTTCGAGCTTCGGCAGCTTCGCGTTCAGCCTGCCGGCCTACTCGGTGGTCGAGACGAACTTCACCGCCGCCATCACCGTGAACCGCAATGGCGGCAGCATCAATACGGTGACGGTGGATTTCGCGACCAGCGGCGGCTCGGCCTCGCCCGGGACCAACTACCTCGCGCTGAGCCAGACGCTCACATACACCAACAGCCAGACCTCCACGCTCGTCTTCGTGCCGATCATCTACGACCCCGGCATTAACGGCGACAAGACGGTGAACCTCCTGCTGTTCAATCCCACTGGCGGAGCCAAGCTGGGATCGCAGTCCAACGCGGTGCTCACCATCGCGGACAACGAGTTCAGCTCCGGCGTGCTGACGCTCGCGACCAACCTCTTCTCCGTCGTCGAGAACGTGACCAACGCCGTCATCACGGTCATTCGCACTAACGGCTTCACCGGAATCGTCTTCGTGGACTACGGCGTGAGCAACCTCACCGCCATGGCCGGGGTGGACTTCACCAACGTGTTCGGCACGCTCACCTTCGGCAACGGCGTGGCAACGCAGTCCTTCACCGTGCCGATCCTCGACAACCCGACCCAGGAAGGAAACCGCCTGTTTGAGGTGCGTCTCTTCGGCCAGATTGGCGGCGCATCGCTCGGCCTGACCAATGCCACGGTGCGCATCGTGGACAACGAGTCCCCGGCCGGCTCGTTGGATCCCGGCTTTGTCGCGGGGGCGGGTGCCAACGGGGATGTGTTCGCCCTGGGCCTCAACACCAACGGCCTGATCTTCATCGGCGGAGACTTCACGCTGTTCAGCGGCGTCGGCCGCTCCAACGTGGCCCGGCTCAACGGCGGCGGCTCGCTGGACCCCAGCTTCGTGCCGGACACGCTCACGCGCTTCGGCTCAAACGCCACCGTCCGCGCGCTCGGCGTCTATACGAACAGCACCAACGCCGGCAAGGTCGTGATGGGCGGCGTGTTTGATCTGGTCGGCGGGCTGCCGCGCACGAACCTGGCCCGCCTGAACGTGGATGGCACGGTGGATGCCTCCTTCAACCCCGGTCGCGGCGCAGACAACGCGGTGTATGCCGTCCTCGTCCAGTCGGATGGTAAGGTTCTCATCGGCGGCCTCTTCACCCTCGTCAACGGCACGAACCGGAACTTCATCGCGCGCTTGAATTCGGACGGCTCACTGGACACGACGTTCACCCCCGGCTCGGGCGCTGACGGCCCGGTGCGCGGCATCGCCACGGACCCGAGCGGTCGGGTGTTCATCGCGGGCGACTTCACGTCCGTGGACGGGGTGGCGCGCAACAGGATCGCGCGGCTCAACGCGGACGGCACGGTGGACAAGACCTTCGATCCCGGCACCGGGGCCAACTCCGGGGCCGCCGCAGTGGTGGTCAACAGCGCGAGCAAGCCGATCATCGGCGGCGTCTTCACAAACGTGAACGGATTGTCACGCAACCGCATCGCGCGATTCGACGTGTCCGGCGTGGTGGACACGAACTTCGCCCCGAGCTCGGGCGCGGATGAGTTCATCAGCGCCGTGGCGGTCCAGCCGGATGGCAAGCTCCTCATCGGCGGCGGTTTCACCGGCTTCAACGGCCTGCCGCGCAACCGGATCACGCGCCTGAACAGCGATGGCACGGTGGACGTGACGTTCAACACGGGCACGGGCGCGAACAATGTGATCTCGGCGATCCGGCTTCAGACCGATGGCAGCGTCATCATCGCCGGCGCGTTCACGACGGTGAACGGCGTGCCGCACAGCCGCGTGGCGCGGCTGATCGGCGGGGCGAATCTCGGTTTCGGAAGCCTCGACTTCGCGAGCGCGAACTTCTCCGTCGGCGAAAACCTGACCAACGCGGTCATCACCGTGATGCGTTCCGGCGGCAGCAGCAACTTGGTGTCTGTGAACTTCAGCAGCGCCAACGGCACCGCCACGGACGGCTTCGATTACGCCGCCACCAACGGGACCCTGACGTTCGCCAGCGGCGTGACGCACCTGACCTTCAACGTGCCGGTGAGCGACAACAGCATCGTGGACGGCAGTCGCACGGTGAGCCTGAGCCTGGCCAACGCGCAGGGCGGCGCGACGATCGGCGGGGTCGCCACCTCGGTGCTCACCATCCTGGATGACGATTCGGTGCTGGGCTTCAGCCCGCAGACCTACAGCGTCAGCGAGAACAACGGGTCGGCCACCATCACCGTCGTCCGGGCCGGCGGCACGCTGGGCACGGTCTCCGTGGACTTCCAGACCCTGAATGGGACCGCAGTGGCCGGGCCTGGGCCGGCGGGCAATTACCTCGCCACCAATGGGACACTCATCTTCACCAATGGCCAGTCGGCGGCGACCTTCACGGTGACCATCAACGACAATCTCACCGTGGACGGCAACAAGACCTTGAGCCTGGTCCTCACCAATGCGGTCGGCAACGCGTTCATCGGCGGCGGCACGGCGTTGCTGACCATCGTGGACAACGAGTTTGGCCCGGGCATCCTGAGCTTTGGCTCGCCCACCTTCAGCGCGTCGGAGACCAACGGCACCGCAGTGATCATCGTGACCCGCACCAACGGGACCGAGGGCGCGGTTTCCGTTGACTACACCACGGTCGCGGGTGGCACTGCGGCGGCCGGCACCAACTACACCACGGTGACCGGGCGGTTCACCTGGCCGGACAGCGACACCACGTTCCGCACGTTTGCCGTGCCGCTTATTGATGACTTCCTCACCAACGCCAACCGCACGGTCAACCTGCTCCTGAGCAACGTGGGCGGCGGGGCCTCGATCGGGAACGCCAACGCTGTCCTCACCATCCTGGACAACGACAGCGTGCTGGGTTTCAGCGCCACGAACTACACCGTTGTGGAGAACGCGGTCTCCGTGGCGATCACCGTGCTGCGCGGCGGCTCGGCGGTGGACACGGTCAGCCTCAGTTTTGCCTCCTCCAACGGCACGGCCATCGCTGGCACGGATTACATCGCCACCAACGGGACGCTCTCCTTCGGTCCGGGCGTTCCGAGCCAGACATTTGCCGTGACGGTGACCGATGACCTTCTAGTCGAGGGCGACGAGACGGTGCTGCTCTACCTGAGCGCGCCCGTCTCTGTGCCAGCCGGTTCGGCGACGCTCGCCATCACGAATGCAACGCTCACCATCATGGATGATGAGGCGGCGATCTCGTTCACGTTGGCGACCAACAATGTGGCGGAGAACATCGGTCGCGCCGCCATCGCGGTGCGGCGTCTCGGAGTCACCAACACTACCGTCCAGGTGGCCTTTGCCAGTAGCAATGCCACGGCGATTGCGGGGCTGGATTACACCACCACCAACGGGACGTTGGTCTTCGCGCCGGGCGTGACGAACCTGACCTTCGACGTGCCCATCACGGACAACCTCTTCGTCAACGCATCGAAGGTCATCCAGCTCGGCCTGTTCAATGTGGTCGGCCCGACGGGCACGATGTTGGTGGCCCCCACCAATGCGACGATCACCATTCTGGACAATGACTCCAACAGCCCGCTGGCCGGCTCGCTGGACGTGACGTTCGGCGCGAACCTCGGCGCGAACGGGCCGCTGTATGCGGTCGCCTTCCACACCAACGGACAGGCGTTGCTGGGCGGCAATTTCACGACGGTCAACGGCGGCTTGGTCAACCGCGTGGCTCGCCTTAACGCCGATGGCACGCTGGACCAGACCTTCAACCCCGGCCTCGGCGCGGACACGAACGTCTATGCGGTGGCGGTGCAGGTTGACGGCACGGTGCTGATCGGCGGGCAGTTCACCAGTGTGAATGGCACGAGCCGCGCCCATGTTGCTCGGCTCGGGACCAACGGCACCCTGGACCTTACTTTCAACCCTGGCACGGGCACGGACAGCGATGTGTATGCGCTGGCGGTGCAGGCCAATGGTGCTGTGCTGGTGGGCGGCGCGTTCACGAACTTCAACGGCGTTGGTTTCGGCCGGCTCGTGCGTCTGGCGGCGGACGGATCCGTGGACCCCACGTTCGCCACCGGTTCCGGCGCGAACGGCGCGGTGCGGACCATCGGCGTGATGACGGACGGGCGCATCGTGATCGCCGGTGACTTCACCTCTTTCAACGGCACGGCGGCACCGCGCATCGCCCGGCTGACCACGACGGGCGCGTTGGACGCGACTTTCAATCCCGGCGTCGGTGCGGACAACACGATCTACTCGATCGCGGTGCAGACCAACGGCACCATCGTGGTGGGCGGCGCGTTCACGACCATCGGTGGCCTGACCAAGAACGGGATCACCCGGCTCAACGTGGATGGCTCGCTGGACGTGACGTTCAACAGCGGTGTGGGAGCCAGCGGAACCGTGTTGAGCGTCGGCATGCGCCAGAACGGCAAGGTCATGATCTCGGGGCTTTTCACCTCCATCAACGGCGTTTCGCGCAACCGGTATGCGCGCTTGAACGCTGACGGCTCGCTGGACGCGGCGTTCGATCCGGGCACGGGGGCAAACGCCGTCGTCAATGCCGTGGCGGTTGAGATAGTCCCCCCAGTCGTTCCGTCTATTCCGTTGACCATCGGTGGCTTCAACACTGGTTCCAGGACCAACTCTTTCGAGACCGGATCAACTGCGGGAACCTTCGTGATCGGATTCGACGCTTTCGGCGCGCCGGACTCGGTTCGAATTTATTATCAAGGAGTGAGATTGCTGGACACGAACGTTTCCGGCACGAACCTATTCACGGTTCCATACGGCCGGGGAACATCCACGGTCGTGACGCTGGCCATTAACGAGGGAGCTCCCCCCGCGCAGTTCACTTCCTATATTTTTTCTGGGACGATCTTTCCGGCCCAGACGGTTTTGACAAATCAGCGCGTGGTCATTGGCGGTGATTTCGCTTCTATCAATGGAATCAACCGGGATCGCATCGCGCAGATCAACGACGATGGCTCGTTGGACGCGTTGTTCGGTCTCGGCACGGGTAGCAGCATCGTATTGGGGGTGGGCTTGAACACGAACTTGGCGCTGCCGGACCTGTTGGGTAAATCGGTGGTGGGTGGCAATTTCACCGTGCTCAACGGCGCGAACGTCGGACGCCTGGCCCGCTTGAACCTCGACGGGGCCATCGACCTCGGTTTCAACATCGGCACCGGGGCCAACGACACGGTGAACGCGGTCGTGGTGCAGCCCGATGGCCGTGTGATCATCGGCGGCTTCTTCACGAACTTCAACGGCATCGGCCGCGGCCGGCTGGCCCGCTTGAACACGGATGGCACGGTGGACGTTGGCTTCGACACGTCGCTCGGTGCCAACAACGTCGTGCTGACGCTGGCGTTGCAGGCGGATGGCAGGCTCCTGGTGGGCGGTCTCTTCACGACGATCAACGGCACGGCCCGGAACTTCATCGCCCGGCTCAACGCGGACGGCACGGTGGACTCCTCCTTCAATACAAGCGTGGGCGCGGATGGAACGGTGCGCGCGATCGCCGTGCAGGCGGATGGCCGGGTGCTGGTGGGCGGAGATTTCGGCACGCTCAATGGTGTGGCGCGCGCCCGACTCGCCCGGCTCAATGCTGACGGCACGCTCGACTCCACCTTCAACCCGGGGACGGGCTTCAACGGGTTTGTCAGCGCTCTGGCAGTGGATGCCAGCGGGCGGGTCATCGTCGGCGGCGCGTTCACCTCGGTCAACGGCGTCAGCCGCAACCGCCTCGTCCGCCTGACCAGCGTGGGCGCGGTGGATGTCACCTTCGATCCGGGGGCGGGCCTGGATGACTACGTCAACGCCGCGACCGTGCAGCCGGACGGCAAGATCATCCTGGTCGGCGGCTTTACGACGTTCAACGGCCTGCTGGCCAACCGGATCGTCCGCCTGAACCCCGATGGCTCGGTGGACACGACGATCAACTTCGGCACCGGGGCGAACAACTTTGTCTCGGCGCTGATCGTGCAGCCGTGGGACGAGAAGATCCTGATCGGCGGCGCGTTCAGCTCGGTGGACGGCCAGGCCCGCAGCGGTGTGGCCCGCATCAACGGCGGGGCAAACGGCTCCGGCTCCGGCTCCTTTGAGTTCACAGCGCAGAATTACCTCACCGACGAGGGTGCCACCAACGCGACCATCACCGTCGTGCGGCGCGGCGGGCTGACCGGCACCGCCACCGTGCAGCTCGTCACCACCGACGGCACCGCAGTGCAGGGCGTGGACTATGTCGGCCTGACCAACAGCCTGACCTTCATCAACGGCCAGACCACCACCAATCTCGTCATCCGCATCCTCGACAACCTGATGGCCAACGCCAACAAGACGATTGTGCTGACGTTGTTGAACCCGTCGCCCGGCGCGGGCCTCGGCACGGTGAACCCGGCCACCATCACCATCGTGGACGACGACAGCCTGCTGGAGTTCTCTGCGGCCACCTACTCGGTGAACGAAAGCTCCTCCAACGCGACCATCACAGTGGTGCGCAACGGCGGCTCGGCTGGCGCTGTCTTTGCCTCCTACCTCACGACGGCCGGGTCGGCGACTGCGGCGCTGGATTTCACCACGGTCAGCAACCAGCTCGCGTGGGCGGCGGGAGATGTCGCGCCGAAGACCTTCGACGTGCCGATCCTTCAGGACAGCCTTGTGGAGGGCAACGAGACGGTGGTCCTGACGCTCTTACTCCCGGGCGGCGCGGCCTCGCTCGGGCGCTCCACGGCGGTGCTGACCATCGTGGATGACGACTTCTCGCCGGGCGTGCTGGGCTTTGCCACCAACAGCTATGTCGTGCTGGAGAACGTGGGCAACGCGGTGATCTCCGTCGTGCGCACCAATGGCAGCACCGGCCCCGTGTCGGTGCAGTTCGGCACCGCCAACGGCTCGGCCATCGCCGGGATTGACTACGTGGCCACCAACGGCTTCCTGAACTTCTCGGATGGCCAGACGAACAAGACGTTTAGCGTCACGGTGATCAACGACACGCTCCCCGAGGGTGACGAGTCCGTGATCCTGACCTTGTCCAACCCCGGCAACGGGGCAGGGCTGGGATTGTCCAGCGCCTCGCTGCTCATCCGCGACGACGAGATCAGCAACGGCATCATCGGCTTCAGCTCCGCCACCTACACCGTCAGCGAGGGCGCGGGTTCGGCGGCGATCACGGTGATCCGCACCAACGGCAGCCAGGGCACGGTCACGGCGAACTTCACCAGCTCAGACGGCACGGCCAAGGCCGCCTCCGATTACACGATCACCAGCGGCACGGTGATCTTCCCGGACGCCGTGACGAACATCACCTTCAACATCCCGATCCTCGACGACACGCTGATCGAGACCAACGAAGTGGTGAACCTGGGCCTGAGCATACCCACAGGCGGCGCGACGCTCGGCCTTGCGACGGCGACCCTCACCATCGTGGACGATGATTTCAACGCGGGCTTCTTCGAGTTCACCACAAGGGGCTTCTGGTCCCGCCATACGGAGACTGCAATCACGGCGACCAACCATAGCCTGCACAACATCCCCGGCGCGCTCATCACGGTGACGAGGAAGGGCGGCAGCGATGGCATCGCGACGGTGGGCTTCACCACGGTGGACGGCACGAATTTCGCCTCCGGGACGAATTTTTTTGGCCTTGGCTTTGGCAGCGTAAGTCCTATTTACATGGGTAGTAACTTCGGCTCTGGCTTCGGGTTCGCCAACTCTTTTATGGCGGTGGCGGGCGTCCACTACTTACCCACCAACGGAACCCTAACGTTCTACGAGCATGAGATGGCCAAGAGCTTCATCGTGCCGGTGATTTCACAGGGTCTCCTCATCGGATCGCTTGTCAGTAATCCCCCATTTTTCTTGGAAGTGCGCCTGTCCAATCCCTCGGCGGGAACGACCCTTGGCACGGTGACCAACGCAAGCGTTAGCATTGAGCCGAGCACAATTCAGTCAGGCGGTTCTGCAGGCTTTGAGCGGCTCTATTATCACGTTCGCGAGGGCATGACGAATCCTGTCGTCACCACTTACGGCGGCGCTGTCGGCGCCCGTTTGGCTTCTGATGTTGCATTCGGCACGAACACCACTTTCACCACCTTTGCCGCTGGTTCCGATTTCGGCGAAAGTGGAACGGATTACACATTTGCCGCTTCCCGAAACATTGGGGGAGATAGTTTCCCGTTCCCCATACCGCTCGTTGACGACAATATCGCCGAATTCAACGAAGAGGTCATCTTGGTGCTCTTGGATGGGAGTGGCGCGACTCTTGACCGTTGCTTCCTGATCATCCTGAACGACGACGATCCCGCGGGCGCGTTTGACCGGGACTACAACCCGGACTTTGACGACCGGACGATCCCGCCGCAGAACTCCGCGCCCGGCGCGAACAACTCGGTCTTCGCTGTGGCCGTCCAAGCGGACGGGAAGGCGCTCGTGGGCGGCGACTTCACGGCGGTCAACACCATCACCCGCAACCGCATCGCGCGGATGAACTTCGATGGTTCGCTCGACACCTCGTTTGCCCCGGGCGTCGGGGCCAACGACTTCGTCGCGGCGATCGGAGTGTATCCCACGGTGACGAACACGGTCGTCACCTTTGACACCAACGGCGTTCCCATCGCGACGAACCTGGTCGCCTCCAGCACGAACAACGGCAAGATCATGTTGGCGGGCGGGTTCACCTCCTACAATGGCACGGCGCGCAACTACATCGCGCGGGTGGACACCAACGGCGTGTTGGACGCCACCTTCAACCCGGGTATCGGGGCCAACGCGCCGGTGCGGGCGCTGTTGGTTTACACCAACGGAGCGTTCAACGGGCGTTCGCTTATCGCGGGTGATTTCACCAGCTACAACGGCACCAACCGAAGTCGAATCGCGCGGGTGGACGTGGATGGCAGCCTGGACCCCAGCTTCAACCCCGGCACCGGTGCCAATGGGCCCATCTACGCCGTGCGTGTGCAGAAGGACGGCAAGGTGGTGGTGGGCGGCGACTTCACGACCTTCAACGGCGTGCCGCGCAACCGCATTGCCCGTCTGACAGCCACTGGGGCGTTGGACTTGAGCTTCAATCCAAGCGCCGGAGCCGATGGACCCGTTTACGCCTTGGGACTGGAAGACGCCCTGCCGCAGTTGAGCAACGGCACGGCAGTGAGCACCAACCTGAGCCAGTCTGCTGGCGGCGGCCCGGCAGAGTTCATCTTCGACTTGGTGATCCCGGTGCCGCCCGGCACGCCGGCTGGCGCGCTCATTCAGGGCACGTTGACCATCAACTATGAGTTCTACTTTGTGCAGGACATCATCAATGTGTATCTGGGGACGAACCAGTTGCCGGCCAACCGGATTTTCTCCACGGGCCTGACCAACGGATCCACCTCGGTGAACATCCCCTTCGGTCCCAGCACAACAGACACGCTGCGCATCATTGTAAACGAGGGCAGCGGCCTGTCCGGGACAGTCTGGGATTATGACCTGAGCCTGCTCGCGGTGGTCTCCACGACCCCTCAACCCGTGCCGGCAGGTCCGCAAAAGGTCATCCTCGGCGGTGAGTTCAACAACTTCGACCTGCGTCGCCGCAACAAGATCGCACGCCTCAACGCGGACGGTTCGCTGGATACGACCTACACGCCGGGAAGCGGCTTCAACGACACCGTGCTTGCGATCGAGATGTCGCCCAGCGGGTTGGCCATTGCCGGTGGACTGTTCACGGATTTCAACAGCACCCGGCGCATCGGCATGGCCCGCCTGCTCCTGAACGGCACCCTCGACACGACGTTCATGGACACGACCTTCAACCAGTTCGCCGGCCTCATCAACCTGACCAACGGGTTGTCGAAGAACTTCTGCTCCGCCATCGCCCTGCAGCCGGACAACGATTTGATCATCGGTGGTTCCTTCCAGTTTGGCGGTGGAGGCGCGCGCGACGCGTCAAACGTGGTGCAGCCCGGCCACCGGAACAGCATGCCGTGGGTAACGCCGCTCGTGGGCTTCGACCGGTCGGACAAGCTGGCCCAGCCAGGTGTCTTCCCTCGAGCGGACATCCGCAAACGCTCGAACTTCGCCCGCGTCAAGGGCGGTGCCTCGCGCGGTCCCGGCAACATGGAGTTCACGCAGTCGAACTACACGATTGATGAGAACGCGGGCAACCTGTTCATCACGATGGCGCGCACCAACGGGCCGGTGCAGGCTGGCTCCACACCCGTGGGGCCGGTGTCAGTGAACTTCACCACAGTGGATCCGCCCTTCGGCGCGGGAGCGGGGGTCGCTGGATCGGACTACGTCACCTCGCGGCGCACGGTGACTTGGTTGACAGGCGGCACCAACACGTCTGCTGGCGCGAGTGGCACCACGCCCTCGGATGCCCAGACCGGGCTTAACAATTTGTTGCGCGGTCTCACGGATGTCTTCGTGGCGGTGCTGGAGGACTCGGGCATCGAGGGCGATGAGCTGGTGGACATGGTGCTGTCGAACCCGCAGGGACAGTTGGTGCTGGCGGGTGAACGGATTCCCACCGGGGCCGCGCTGGGCGTCGCCCGCGCCACCCTCACCGTGGTGGACAACGAATTCAAGCCAGGCGTGCTGACGTTCCCGCAGGCAAGCTTCAGGGTGGACGAGAATGTCAGTGCTGCGGTGGTGACGGTGATCCGCACCAACGGCAGCGCGGGGCCGATCTCCTGCGACTACGCCACGACGATCAGCGGGAGCACGGCAACCGTGGGTGTGGATTACACGGCGACCTCCGGCTCGATTGCGTTCGCGTCCGGCCAGCTCACGAACACGTTCACTGTCCCGATCGTGGACGACGCGGGTGTGGAGCTGGACGAGACCATCACGGTCACGTTGCTCAACCCGCGTGGCGGCTCGACGCTGGGGCTGACCAACGCCGCGATCCTGATCATTGACAATGACTTTGCGGCGGGCCGCATCAACTTCAGCCAGGCTGCCTACAGCGCTGCTGAAAACGCCGGAGCCACCACGATCACTGTCCTGCGCTCAGGCGGCAGCCAGGGGGCGTTGACGGTGCAGGTGGCGGTGACCAACGGCGCGGCGGCCACCAACACGCTCGTCTGGGCGGCGGGTGAGACCACGAGCAAGGCGTTCAGCGTCTCGCTTGCGGACAATCTGAGCGTGGACGGGAACCGCACGGTGAACATGGGCCTGTTCAATGCCTCGATCGCCGGCGCGCTTGGCACCGTGACGAACGCGGTGCTGACCATCGTGGACGACGACGCGTTCGGCAACCTGGCCTTCAGCCAGCCGGCCTACACGGTGAACGAGAATGGCTCGCAGGCCATTGTCACCGTCGTGCGCCTCGCGGGCGTGGCCGGCACGGTGAGCGTGCGTTACGACACCGTGGGCGGCGGCAGCGCCGTTGCCGGGGGAAATTATGTGGTCACCGGCGGCACGCTTTCCCTGGTGCCGGGCCAGACCAGCACCAACTTCATCGTCTCCGTGCTGGACAACGCCACCAACAACGGCGGGGCGCGCACCATCAATCTGGCGCTGTCCAGTGCGGCGGGGGCCACGCTGGGCTTCCCGAGCACGGCCACGCTTTCGATTATTGACGACGAGGCCGTGAACGTCACGGCGGGTTCCGCCGATACGACCTACACGTCCGCCGGGGCGGACAGCGCCATCTACTCGATGGCGCTCCAGCTGGACGGTTACCTGCTGGTGGGCGGCGATTTCACGGCGGTCAATGGCGTGTCCCGTAACCGGCTGGCGCGGCTGGACGGGACCGGCGCATTGGACCCGGTCTTCGATCCGGGCGGGGCCAACGGCTCCATCCGCAACATCATTGTCTATGATCGCGGGCTGAACACCGGGCGCATCTTGGTGTCGGGCTTCTTCACCCAGGTGAGCGGCACGAACCGCTCGCGCATCGCCCGCTTGAACCAGAGCGGCTCGGTGGACCTGACCTTCGATCCCGGAGCGGGGGCGGACAACGCGATCTATGCGGTGGCGCTCCAGCCGGACGACAAGGTCGTCATCGGCGGCGGGTTCAGCACGTTCAACGGCATCGGCCGCAACTTCATCGCCCGCCTGAACGGCAACGGCACCCTGGACAACACCTTCGACCCCGGCACCGGCGCGAACGGCCCGGTCTTCGCGGTGGCGGTGCAGGCGGACGGCAAGATCCTCATGGGCGGTGATTTCACGAGCGTCAACGGCGTGCCGCTGACGAACGTGGCCCGGCTCAACGCGAACGGTTCGGTGGACGGCAGCTTCAACCTGGGCATCGGGGCCAACAGCACGGTGCGTTCGCTGCTGGTGCAGTCGGACGGCAAGATCCTCATGGCTGGCTCGTTCACGAACTACGCCGGCAACACGGTCGGCGGGGTCGCGCGGCTCCATGCCACGGGCCTGATCGACACGAGTTTCAACACCAACGGCGTGGGGGCGAACAACGCCGTGTTCTACCTGACCGTGCAGGGCGATGGGAAAATGCTCCTGGGCGGTGACTTCACGCGGTTCAACGGGGTGAGCCGCAACCGCTTCACGCGGTTGAACCCGGACGGCACCACGGACCCGACCCTCAACGTCGGCACCGGCGCGAACAACTTCGTCGCCGCCATCGCCGTGCAGACGGACGACAAGATTGTGGTGGCGGGCGGGTTCACCGCCTTCAACAGCCTGCCCCGGAACTATCTCGCGCGGCTCAACGGTGGCGTGATCGCCGGGCCGGGCAGCTTGGAGTTCATCACGGCGAACTACACCGTCGCGGAGGACGCCGGTTCGGCGCTCATCACGGTGCGCCGGGTGGGCGGCACGACCGGGGCGGCCTCGGTCTTTTTCTCGACCACGGATGGCAGCGCGACCACCAACGGCGTCCACTACACGAACGTCATGGCCACGCTGGACTTCCCCGAGGGCGAGACCTTTGTGCTCACGAACATCAACATTGTGAACGACGTGGCGGTGAACGCGGACCGGTTCGTGAATCTGGCGTTGAGTGACTTCCGCACGAACGGGGTGCCGACCACGGTGATCATCGGCGGCCAGACCAACGCGCTGCTGACCATCATCAACGACGACGGGCGGCTGGGCTTCTCGGCGGCGACTTACAACGTGAGCGAGGTGGTGGGTAGCGGGAGCGCGACCATCACCGTCATTCGCACCGGCGGGGCTGCGGGGGCGGCGTCGGTGCAGTTCCTCACCACCACCAACGGCACGGCCACGCCGAACGTGGACTTTGTTCCGGTGAGCGGCACGCTCCTCTTCGCGGCGGGCGAGACGAGCAAGAGCTTCAGCGTGCCGATCATTGACGACATCTTGCTGGAGGGCAACGAGACCATTGCGCTCGCGCTGACGAACCGGAGCGGCAATGCGGTGCTGGGGCAGATGACGGCCATCCTGACGATTGTGGACAACGATGTGGCCCCGGGCGTGCTGAACTTCGCGCAGGCCAATTATGTCACCAACGAGAGCGACGGCATTGTGCTGGCCCAGATCACCATCACTCGCACCAACGGCAGCACCGGCGTCGTCTCGGTGGATTACCGGACGGGTGACGCGACCGCTCGCGCCGGGCAAGATTACCTCAGCAGCGCGGGCACGCTGTCCTTTGCCGATAATGAGACGGTGAAGGTCTTCACCGTGCCGATTCTGCCGGACAGCATCTCCGAAACCAACGAGACGGTCTTTTTGGACCTGCTCAATGCCACGGGTGGGGCGACCATCGGCTTCCAGAGTCTCGCCGCCCTCACCATCATCAACAATGACATCCTCATCCACGGCAACCTGATCTTCAGCAGCGCGGCCTACACCAATGCGGAGAGCAGCGGCGCGGCGATCATCACGGTGCGCCGGATTCCGGGCACCCTGGGGCTGGGTATCACGGGTGACATTGGGGTGTCTTTCGCCACGACGACCAATGGCACGGCGGTGGCGGGCATGCACTATACGCCGACGAATGGGACGCTGTTCTGGGCCTCGGGAGATGCCAGTGTCCGCACCTTCACGGTGCCGCTGTTCAACACCAGCCTGGTGGATGGGGACCGCACGGTCGGGCTGGCGCTCTCGAACCCGACCAACGGGGCGAGCCTGAACATCCCCAGCACGGCCACGCTCACGATCCAGGACGATGACACCGCGCCTGGGGCCCTCGGCTTCACCAACCTCGTGTTCAGTGCGCTGGAGAGCGCCCCCAACGCGCTGCTTTACGTGTCGCGCACGAACGGGATCACCGGCACGGTCACGGTGGATTACGCCACCTTCACCAACGTGAATGACTTGGCGGTGGCCTACTCGGGCACCGAGCTGCTTCTGCCCAGCCTGCATAATTATACGAACAGCACGGGCACGCTCACCTTCACCAACGGCGTCACGAACCTGTCCGTGGCGATTCCGTTGATCGACAACTCCAGTCAGGACGGCAACCGCACCTTCAGCGTCCGCCTCTTCGGGCCGACGGGTGGCGCGCTGCTGGCTCTTAGCAATGCGGTGGTCCGCATCGTGGACGATGAGAACAACGCCGGCTCCGTGGACACCGGCTACATCATCGGCCAGGGGGCCAATGGCACGGTCAATTCCATCCAACTCGCGACCAATGGCCAGGCCGTCCTCGCCGGGGGATTCACGCAGTTCGCCGGGGTGCTGCGGCACAACCTCGCGCGCCTGAACCCCGACGGCTCGGTGGACAACGGGTTCGCCCCCGGGACCATTACCTTCCTGCTGACGAACAGCGTCGGCCTCACGGCCCGGGCGTTGAGCAACAGCACCGTGGTGTCCCTCACCACGGCGAATCCGCATGGGCTGGTGGCGGGCGCCAACGTGTCTCTGGCCGGCCTCAACCGCGGGTTCATGAACGGGGCGGGCTTCACTGTGATGACCGTCACTTCGCCGACGAACTTCACCTACAGCGTCACGCCGGTGAGCGCGACCGTGACGAACTTGAGCCGCACGAACGGCTTCGCCACGATTGACACGCTCGCGGCGCACCAGTTGGCGGTGGGAGATGTCGTGCTCATCACCGGCACGACGAACCCCGCGTTCCTGGGCAACCCCTTCACCGTCGCCGCAGTGCCGAACGCCTTCAGCTTCCTCTTCCCCCAAGGCGGCCCGAATGATCCCGGGGCGCCGGAAATCGGCAACGTGCAGCTCACCACGGTCCCGGTCGGGGGCACGGCGGGCACGGCGACGCATATCTATGATGCGGGCAGCGTCCGCGCGATCGGGGTCTATACCAATGGTGCCAATGCCAGCAAGGTCGTCGTCGGCGGGCGCTTCAGCATCGTGGGCAACGCGGTGCGGGCGAACATCGCGCGGCTGAACACGGACGGCTCGCCGGACCCGACGTTTAACCCCGGGGCCGGGGCCAACAACGCGGTGAACGCCGTGGCCATCCAGAACGGGCGGGTGCTGCTGGGCGGCTCCTTCACGACGGTGGACAACACGAACCGCAACTTCGTCGCGCGGCTCAACCTCGACGGCACGTTGGACACGAGCTTTGACCCGGGGGCCGGGCCGGACGGGCCGGTGCGCGTGGTGGTGGCGCTGAACGACGGAAGCGTGCTGATCGCCGGTGACTTTGACACGGTGGCGGGCGTGACGAACCGGCGCATCGCGCGGCTCACCGCGAACGGCGTGCTGGACCCGACGTTCTTGGGCGGCCAGGTGCTGACCAACGGCAGCGTCTTCAGTCTGACGGTGCAGGTGAACGGGCAGATTCTCGTGGGCGGGGCGTTCGCTGCACCGGGCGGGCCGAGCCGCGGCCATCTCCTGCGGCTGAATGCCGATGGCAGCCTCGATGGGGGCTTTAACATCGGGAGCGGGCCGGATGATTTTGTGGACGCGATTGCGGTGCAGCCGGATGGGCGGATTCTGGTGGGCGGAGCCTTTGTGGATTTCAACGGCTTCAGCCGTCGTCGCCTCGCGCGACTGAATCCAGACGGATCGATGGATCCCACTATCAATTTCGGCACGGGGGCGGACAACCTGGTGGCGGCGCTGGCGACGCAGTTGGATGCGCGCATCCTGGTGGGCGGGGCGTTCACGAATTTCAACGGGGTGGCGCAGAACCGGTTCACCCGGCTGCACGGGGGGCAGAACTCGGGGGCCGGGCTGGTGGTGTTCGGTGCTCCCGGCTTCGTGGTCAGCGAGGCGGGCACCAACGCGGTGATCACGGTCCGGCGCACCGGTGGGCTGACGGGACCGGTGTTGGTGAATTATGCCGTCCTGGCGGGGGGCACGGCGGTGGCGGGACTGGATTTTACCAACGTCAGCGGCACGCTGGCTTTCGGCCCCGGGGAGAGCGACCAGTCGTTCCTCGTGCCGGTCGTCAATGACGGGGCGGTCCGGCCGGATCGCACCGTGCTCCTGACGCTCACGAACGTGACGGGCGGCGCTTCGCTGGACCTCCCTCCCACCGTGACCCTCACCATTGCAGAGAATGACTCGTTGATCGCGTTCGCGGCCCCGACCTACACCGCGACCGAGGACACGCTCAACGCGATCATCACCGTCGCCCGCACGGGGGGCACCAATGAGTTCATGACGGTGGACTACATCACCGCCTCGGCTTCCGCCACGCCGGGGCTGGACTACTCGAACGCGGTGGGGACGGTGAGCTTCTTGCCGGGCTTCGCCAGCACGACCTTCACGGTGCCGTTGATCGAGGACGGACTGGTGGAAGGCACGGAGTTCCTGCGGCTCCAGTTGCGGAACGCCAGCCCGACCAATGTGGCGGCGCTGGGGGGGCTGACGAACGCCATCCTGTTCATCGTGGACAACGACTTCGCCTCCGGCGTGCTGGGCTTCAGCGCGCCGACTTACCTGGTCTCGGAGAGCCAGGGCGTGGCGGTGATCCCCGTGATCCGCACCAACGGCACCACCGGTTCGGCCTCGGTTAACTACACCACGGCGGACGGCACGGCGCGCGCGGGGGCCGGAAATGACTATCTGTCGGCCTCGGGCACCTTGGTGTTCGCCGATGGCGAGGCGGTCAAGACCTTCGTGGTGCCGCTGGTGAACGACGGGGTGCTGGACGGCAACAAGACGGTGCTGCTGTCGCTGGCCAATGTCAGCGGCGGGGCCATCCTCGGCGCGAGCAATGCCGTGCTGACCATCGGGGACTCCGGCCCGGTGGTGGTGGACAGTGGCTTCGCGAGCACCAACGCGATCGTCATCAACGACAACGCGCAGGCCACCCCGTATCCGGCGGTGATTGGCGTCTCGAACATCACGGGCGTGGTCACGAAGGTGGTGGTGACCTTGAGCAATCTTTCCCACGCGCTGCCGACGGACCTGGATATTTTGCTGGTGGGACCCTTGGGCCAGAGTGTGCTGCTGCTGTCGGACGCGGGCGGCAGCAGTGCCGTGTCGGGGTTGACGCTGCAGTTTGACGAGGCGGCTCCGGCGGCGGTGCCGCAAGTGGGGTCGTTGAGCAGCGGCAGCTATCTCCCCACGGATTACTCGCCGGCGGAGACCTTCGTCGGCCCGGCACCGGCCGGGCCTTACGGCACCAACCTGAGCCTTTTCAACAGCCTGGATCCCAACGGCAACTGGTCGCTGTTCGTGCGGGATGGCAGCGCGGGCGGGGCGGGTGTCATTGCGGGCGGCTGGCGGCTGGATTTCGCCACCGTGGTGCCGCCGGGGACCAACGATTTGAGTGTCAGCATCACCGATTCGCTGGACCCGGCGCAGGATAACGCCACCCTTTCCTACACCGTGACGGTGTTTAACAACGGGCCGGCGGTGGCGAACAACGTGGCGGTGTTCAACACGCTCCCGGCGGGCGTGGTCTTCGAGGGTGCCGTTCTCTCCCAGGGTTCCTTCACCAACCTCAACGGCCTGCTCGTCTGCGACCTGGGCATCATCACCAATGGCCTCACCGCGACGCTCCGGGTGGATGTGCGCCCGATTGCACTGGGTGTGATTGTCAACAGTGCCACGGTGATCGCCGCCGAGTATGACCCGAACCAGGCGAACAACACGGCGGCGGAAAGCACGGTGGTCGGCAACCTCGCGGTGGGCCTCTTCATCACGCCCACCACCGATCCCACCGCGCTGGGCAACGCGCTCATCTCCACCAACAGCGCGGGGCTGCGCGTGACCCGGACCACGGCCCAGGCGAATGCGATCTTCGGCGGCGCGACTTCCAGCGGCACCTACACCGTGGGTGCTCCGCCGGTGCCTTACAGCCTGCCGGGATCCGGCATTGTCCTGAGCACCGGCGATGTGCGGGACTACGGCTCGGGACCGAACACCCGGCCGGCGAACACGACGGCCTTCGGGGTGTCCGCGACGCCCGCTCAGGAAACGCTGTTGGATCCCATCACGGGGGCGGGCACCAACAACTTCGACCACTTCGACGTGACGCAGTTGGATGTCACGTTCGATGTGTTGCCGGGCTTCGACCGGGTGACCTTCCAGGTGGTGTTCGGCTCGGAGGAATTCCCGGAGTTCGTCGGCTCCCTGTTTGTGGATGGGTTTGGGATTCTGCTCAACGGCGTGAACCAGGCCTTCGTGAACGGCGGGCCGGTGAACATCAACCATCCCACCATGACCGTGCTCACGGGCACGGAGCTGGACGGCGTGCTCGCGCCGGGGGGCAACGCGGTGTTGAGCTTCAGCATCCCGGTGCTGCCTGGCTCCTCCAACAACGTGCTGACCTTTATCCTTGCGGACACGTCCGACCAGATCATCGACACCACGGTCTATATCGCGGCGTTGGGGGCCAGCGCGACGCGGGCGGACCTCGACCTCAAGGTGCTTGCGACGCCGGAGCCGGCGGTGACGGGCGGGACCATCACTTACACTGTGAACGTGCAGAACCTCGGGCCAAACGCCGCCACGAACGTGGTGGTGACGAATCTCGTGCCCGCTGGCCTGAACCTCATTTCGGTGGTGCCGTCACAGGGCACGGTGAGTCAGGTGCCCGGCCTGCTCACCTTCAATCTGGGCACCATCCTGAGCGGCCAGACGGCGGTGCTCACCATCGTGGGTGCGCCGACGGTTTTGAACAAGCTGACCAACAGCTTCGGGGGCATCTCGGCGGCGCAGGACCTCGTGCCGGGCAACAACCTGGCCACGGTGGTCAGCACGGTGGTGGACCCGGGTTCCCTGTTTAATGTGCAACCCATCATGATCGCGGATGCCGCGCCGGCGGTCACTTACCCCTCCACCATCACGGTGAGCAACCTGGCCGGCACGATCACCCAGGTCACGGTCACCCTGGATGGCTTGAACCACAGCTTCCCGTCCGACCTGGACATTCTGCTGGTGGGGCCGGGCGGGCAGAGCGTGCTGGTCATGTCGGATGTGGGCGGCGGCGTCCCGATCAGCGGCGCGGTCTTGAAGTTTGATGACACCGCTCCCGGCTCGCTCACGACGAACGGGCCGATTGCCACCGGGGTTTACCGGCCTTCCAACGAGGGAGCTGGCGACTTCTTCCCCGCGCCGGCACCGGCCGCCGGGTATGGCTCCGCCCTCGCCGCGTTCAACGGCACCAACCCGAACGGCGACTGGAAGCTCTTCATCGTGGATGACCAGGGTTCCGATGTGGGCATGCTGGTCAACGGCTGGCGGCTGTCCATCCTGACCACGGTGGTTCCGGTCGTCCCGCCCACCGCGCTGGTTAGTTTCACGGGCGGGGTGTTCACGATCAATTGGCCGCTGACGTCGTCGGGTTTTGTGTTGGAGGCCAGCACGTTGATCGGTGCGCCGCCGGTGTGGACGCCGGTGACGCCCGGGCCGGTGACCGTGGGGCCGAACAACTCGGTGAGCATCACGAATCCGACGGGCAGCCTGTTCTACCGGCTGCGCCGGCCGTGAGCGGCGGGTGGGGGTAATCAGGTATGGACACGGTGTCCTCGAATCAGAAAAATACTTCAAATGAGCATGAGTTTTAGCATGGCGCAGCGATGCTGGTGGCTGGCAGCGTGGCTCTTGCCGCTCTGGGTCGCTGGGTTCGCCCGAGGGCAGGTGGTCTCGTTCCAAACCGCGACCAGCTCGGTGAGCGAAAACGCCACCAACCTCTCGGTGGTGGTGACCCGCACGCCAGCGGCTGGCCTCGCGTCGGTGAGCTTCGCCACGGCGGATGGCACGGCCACGGCCCCGCTGGATTACTCCTTTGCGGCGGGCAACCTCTCGTTCGGCATTGGCGAGGTGGTCAAGGTGATTACCGTCCCCATCACCGATGACGCGCTGCCGGAGGTGCGGAAGACCTTCTCCATCCGGCTGTTCAACGTCACGGGGGCCACGCTGGGGATCAGCACCAACGTGGTGACCATCGTGGATGACGACACGTTCTTCGCCCTTTCGTCGCCGTCCTACTTCATTACCGAAGGGGCCACGAACGTGCTCATCACCGTGAACCGGCTCGGGTCGTTCGAGAATCCCAGCTCCGTGCGACTGTTTACGGCGAACGGGACCGCCATCGCAGGGGTGGACTACTTCGGCCTCAACACGTCGTTGATTTTCGCCGTCGGGCAGACTTCTGCGGCGGTCAACGTGGGGATCATTGACAACTTTACCGTCAACCCGGGAGCGTCCTTTCAGGTCGTCCTCACCAATGCCGTGGCCGCGCAGTTGAGTTCCCCCGGTGCCGCCACCGTGACGATCTTCGACAACGACTCCACGAATGGCACGGTGCAGATCACCTCCTTTGCCCAGGCGGCGGCCGAGACCAACGGCGGAACCACCGTCACCATCAACGTGGCTCGTTTAGGTGGAACCAACGGGGCGATCACCGTGGACTTCTTCGCCTTTAATAGCCTGCCCACCAACCTGCTTTGTGTGCTGGGCACGAATGCGACCCCGGGGGTGGATTTCACGGGCGAAACGGGGACGCTGACCTGGGCCGATGGGGTTAGTTCGGACCAGGTAATCACGCTCACTATTCTGGACGACAACTTGGTGGAGATTGACGAGGTCGTCGTCATCGCCCTGCGCAACGCCACCGGCGGGGCCATCATCAACGCCAACCGGACGGCGGTCGTGACCATCCTTTCTGACGACCAGCCACCCGGGGCCGCCGACCTGCTGTTCAACCCCGCCACGGTCTTGAATCCGGGGCCGGGAGCCAACAACAGCGTCTATGCGGCGGCGGTTAACACCAACCTGGGCGACCCCAACTTCGGATTCATCACCATGGGTGGCGATTTCACGGCGGTGAACGCCACGGTGCGGAACCGTATCGCCCGGCTGGGCACCAACGGCTTGGTGGACCTGTCCTTCAATCCTGGCACGGGGGCGGACGGCCCGGTCCACGTGGTGCTCCTCCAGACGAATGGGCAGACGCTCATCGGCGGCAGCTTCACCTCGTTCAACAACATCGGGCGGCGGGGTGTGGCGCGGTTGAACGTGGATGGCTCGCTGGACGCAAGTTTCGACCCTGGCGCAGGCGTGAATGGCGTGGTCAACGCCATGCTGCTCCAGGGGGACGGACGGCTGCTCGTGGCGGGCGATTTCACGGCGATCAACAACACGCCCCGAAGCCGCATCGCGCGGCTGAACGCGGACGGCTCGTTGGATGCCACCTTCTCTCCGGGCACGGGGCCGGACGGGCCGGTTCATGCGTTGGCGCTCAATTTTGTTCTGCCGGGGATTTCCGTGGGTTCGATTTTGGTGGGCGGACGGTTCGACTCCTTCAACGGGGTGCCGCAGGCCAATCTGATCCGGCTCCTCAGTGACGGGTCGGTGGATTTCAGGTTCAACCCCGTGACGGGGCCGGACGCCACGGTGCTGGCGCTCCAGGTCCAGCCGGATGAGGCCATTCTGGTGGGCGGCAGCTTTCAGAACTATGACAGCTTGAGCCGCCGGGGCTTGGCGCGGGTCACGCCGAACGGATTGCCGGACCTCACGTTCGATCCGCAGCAGGGCGTGGATGGCTTGGTGTGGAGCCTCGGCTTGCAGACCAATGGGCTGGTCATCGTGGGCGGTTCGTTCACCACTTTCGCCGGGGTGCGCCGCGCCAACGTGGCTCGGCTGCATACGAACGGAACGCTGGAGACGAGTTTTTTGGACCCGTTCTACAACCGCATCCAGCCTGGTCTCAGCGGGCCGGCTTACGCGGTGGCGGTGCAACCGGACAACCAGGTCGTCGTCGGTGGCGCGTTCACCCAGGTCGGTGCCGGCGGGCAGCCCACGCAGGTCACCACGCGCTGGAACCTCGCGCGGCTGCTCGGCGGGGACATCCAGCCCGCCCCCAATATGCCCGGCAACGTCGAGCTGATCGCGGCGACGTTTGAGGTGAATGAGAACGTGCCGGGCGGGGCGCTGAACCTGGGGGTGCGCCGGCTCAATGGGTTCCAAGGGCCGCTGGTGGTGGACTATGGCACGCGGGACGGCTCGGCGGTGGCGGGGCGCGACTATCTGGCGCGGTCGGGATCGGTGTCGTTTGCCGAGTGCGACCCGTTGAGCACGGTCCGGTTCTTCTCGGTGCCGATTGTGGACAACGCGCTGATTGACGGGAACCGGTCCTTCCAGGTCTTTCTCACGTCGCCGCGCGCGCCGGGCGGGGTCTCCCTGCCCGCGCTGGGGTTCATCCACACGGCGACTAACACGATCGTGGACGATGAGTTCGCGGTGGGCACGGTCGGCTTCGCGGCGGCGGTTTACACTGTCAATGAAAACGCGGGGGTGGCGGCCATCTTGGTGACGCGCACCAATGGAGCCATCGGCATCGTCGGGGTGTCGTATGCGGCGACGGCGGTGGGCAGCGCGACGGCCGGGCAGGACTTCACGCCAGTGAGCGGGACCCTCACCTTCAACTCCTCGCAGACCAACGCGACGTTCAACGTGCCGATCCTCGACGACACCGGGGTGGAGTTTGAGGAGCGCGTGAGTCTGACGCTGGCCAACCCGACCGGTGGCGTGGGGTTGGGCCTGACCACGGCCACGCTGCTGATTTACGACAATGACAATGGGCCAGGCACACTGGGGTTCACGTCCGGGACGCTGTCCGTCAATGAGAGCGCGGGTAATCTCTCGGTGGACGTGCGGCGCAACAGCGGGGCGGCCGGCACGGTGACGGTGCAGGCCAGCACGGTGGAGCTGGCTCCGGGGACGCCGGGGGCGGCCCGCGCGGGGATTGATTACAACTCGGTGGTCGTGCCGCTGACGTTCGGCGCGGGGGTGACGAACCAGACCTTCCTGGTGCCGATCCTGACGGACCGGCTGGTGGAGGGCGACGAGATTTTCCGGCTGCAACTTTCCGGTGCCACCGGCGGGGCGTCGCTGGGCTTCCTCTCCGGGCCGACGACGGTGACGGTTGTGGATGACGATGCGTATGGGCGGCTGGGTTTTGCGGCGGCGAGCTTTTCCATCAACGAGCGCCAGAGCTTCCCGGCGGTCACCATCACCCGGACGGGTGGGGACAGCGACGAGGTGAAGGTGGACTTCTACACTTCCTCCGGCTCGGCGCTGGCGGGGCTGGACTTCGTCACCGTTTCCAACCGGCTGACGTTCGCGGATGGAGAGCGCAGCCAGACGTTGTTCGTGCTGCCGCTCAATGACGGGCAGTTGGAGAGCGCGGAGACGGTGTTGTTGACGCTGACGAGCTTCTCGAAGGCGCTGCCGGGCGTGTTTACGAACGCGGTGCTGACGATCTACGATGACGAGGCTGTGAACATCCCGGCGGGCGCGGTGGACACCAGCTACCTGAACGGAATGGGCGGGTCGGTGAATGCGCTCGTGCTCCTGCCGAACGGGCAGTTTGTGGCGGCGGGGGACATTACGAACTATAGCGGCCAGGACGTGAGCCGGCTCGTGAGGGTGCGGGCCACGGGGCTGTTGGACCCGACGTTTCAGCCGGCCCGCGGGGTCAATGGTCCCATCAACGCACTCGCGTTGCAGCCCGACGGACGACTGCTGGTGGCGGGGGCTTTCACCACGTTCAACTTCACCAATCACGCCCGGCTGACGCGGCTGAGGACGGATGGGGCGATTGACAGCGGTTTCAACCCCGGGGCGGGCGCGGACGGGGAAGTGCTGGCGGTGGCGGTGCAGGCGGACGGGAAAATTCTGATCGGCGGCGCGTTCATCACCTTCAACGGCGTGACCCGGCCCTATCTGGCGCGGCTGCTGACGGATGGCAGCCTGGACACGGCGTTCAACCCCGGTCTGGGGCCAGACCAGCGCGTCAATGCCATCGCGGTGCAGGCGGACGGGCAGATTCTGGTGGGCGGCGAGTTCAGCCAGGTGAACGGGGTGGCCCGCGCGCGGGTGGCGCGGCTGAATCCCGACGGGTCGTTGGACGGCACGTTCGCTCCGGGCACCGGGGCCAATGCGGCGGTGCGGGCGCTGCTGCTGCTACCGGACGGGAGCCTGCTGGCCGGCGGCTCGTTCACCAACTTCAACGGCTCGGCGCGTGGTGGCCTGGCGCGGCTGCTGGCCGATGGCTCGCTGGACGCGGCGTTTCCTGCGGGTGGCACCGGGACCGATGGCGTGGTCCTGGCCTTGGCGCGGCAGCCGGATGGGCGGCTCCTGGTGGGCGGCGAGTTCACTCGTTACAACGGCGTCAGCAGCGGCCGGCTCGTGCGCCTCCTAGCCAATGGCGCGGTGGACCCGAGCATCAATTTCGGACTGGGTGCGGATGGCCACATCGGCGCGCTGGTGGTGCAGCCGGATGAGAAGATCATCGTGGGCGGCGGGTTCGCCACTTTCAACGGGACGCGGTCGGTCAACTTGGCCCGCTTGGTGGGCGGCGAGAATGCGGGCGCGGGCACCTTCGAGTTTGCCGCTCCGGTCGTGACCGTGACCGAGGGGGGCGCACCGGTCGTCGTCACCGTGCAGCGGTTGGGCGGACTGGCGGGGGCGGCCTCGGTCGGCTTCAACACGGCGGATGGCACGGCGCTGGCCGGCACGCATTATACGGCGAGCAGCGGCAGCCTGGCCTTCCCCGAGGGCGAGGTGCGGCAGACCTTCCAAGTGCTGGTGCTGGACAACGCGGTGCTCGACCCAGACCTCGTGGTGAATCTCCGGTTGCACACCCCGAGCGGGGCCGGGCTGGGGACGCTGACGAACGCCCAGTTGGTGATCCGGGACAACGACGGCACGGTGGGTTTCTCCGCTGCCACGTTCAGCGTGAATGAGAATGTGGTCGGGGGGCGGGCGACGATCACCGTGACGCGCGCCGGGGCGACGAACGTGGCGGTGGTCGCGAACTTCACGACCACGACCAACGGCACCGCGACGCCGGGGGTGGACTTTGCGCCGACGAACACGGTCTTGATCTTCGCGCCCGGCGAGCTGGTCAAGACGGTCACGGTGGCCGTCGCCAACGACCTGGCCCCCGAGTTGCCGGAGACGGTCGGCCTGTCCCTCACGAACCTTCAGTTCATCGGCCTGACCTCGGCGACGATGGTGCCGGGCATCACCGCTGCGACTCTGACCATCGTGGACGATGAGGTCGCGCCGGGCGTGTTCAACTTCAGCGCGCCCACCTTCACGGTATCGGAATCGCTGGGCACGGTGCTGGCCACGATCACGGTGGTGCGCATCAACGGCGTGAGCGGCGGGATCGTCTCCGTGGGCTACGCCACCAGCGATGGCACAGCGCGGGCCGGGCTAGATTACCAGGCCAGCAGCGGGACGCTGGCGTTCGCGGACGGGGAGACCAGCAAGACGTTCACCGTCAGCGTGCTGGCGGACCTGGTGTCCGAGGCGATGGAGACGGTGAACCTGTCCTTGCTGAACCCGACGGGCGGGGCGGCGCTCGGGTTGCAGAGTTCCGCCCTGCTGCTGATCCAGAACAACAACGGCGGCCTCTTCGGAAACCTTGGTTTCAGCGGCGCGACTTACAGCGCGGTCGAGGGCGCGGGCGTCGCGGTGCTCACGGTCAACCGCCTCGGCGGGACCGGCAACGCGGTGGGGGTGGCCTACGCCACCACGACCAACGGCACGGCGGTCGCCGGGGTGCATTACCCGGCGGTGAACAGCAATTTCCTGAGCTGGGCTGCCGGTGACGGCACCCCCAAAACGATCAGCCTGCCGCTGACGGACAACCCGCTGGTGGACGGGAACCGGACGGTGGAACTGGTCTTGTTCAGCCCCACCGGCGGCGCGGAGCTGGACCGCCTGACGAACGCGACGCTGACGATTGTGGACGACGACTTAGGGCCGGGCGTGATCGGCTTCGCCAGCCCGGCGATCAGCGTGCTGGAGAATGCGACCAACGCGCTGGTCGTGGTGACGCGGACGAACGGCTTCACGGGTGCGGTCACGGCGCAGTTCAACACATTCACGGACGTGAGCGACCGGGCGGGAGCACAGCACTACGTCACGACGGCGAGGACGGTCGCGTTCGCGGATGGCGTGACCAGCCAGACGGTCTTGGTGCCGCTGCTGGACAACGCGTTGCAGGAGGGGTCCAAGACGTTCACGGTCCGGCTGTCCGGTGCCACGGGTGGGGCGGCGCTGGGCCTGACCAATGCCGTCGTGCGCATCCTGGACGATGAGCCGGTCGCGGGGGCGGTGGATGAAGGGCTGTTCCTTGGCAGCGGGCTGAACGGGAACGTGAATTCGATCCGGGTGGCAACCAACGGACAGATCCTGCTAGGGGGCGAGTTCTCGCAGTTCAACGGCGTGGCGCGCTCCGGGCTGGCCCGGTTGAACCGCGATGGCAGCCTGGACGTGGCGTTCAACCCCGTGGTGGACAGCAGCGGGCCGTTGACCCCGGCGAGCGTGCGGGCGCTCGCGGTGGTCATCAGCGGGACCAACGCGGGCAAGGTCGTGGTGGGTGGGCTGTTCCCGAGCATCAACAGCGTGCTGCGGCCCAACCTCGCCCGGCTGAATGTGGACGGCTCGACGGACCTCACGTTCAACTCTGGTGCGGGGGTGAACAACCTGGTCAGCGCAGTCGAGGTGCAGAGCGATGGGCGGCTGGTGCTGGGCGGGGCGTTCACGGCGGTGGGCGGGGCCAGCCGGAACTTCGTGGCCCGGATGAACTTCGATGGCACCGTGGACGCGACTTTTAACCCGGGGTCCGGCCCGGATGGCCAGGTGCGCGCGCTGGTGCTGCAAGCCGACGGCAAGGTCATGATTGCCGGCGATTTCAACAACGTGGCGGGCGTGCCGAACCGGCGGGTGGCGCGGCTGAACAGCGATGGCACGGTGGACCCCACCTTTGCGCCCGGCGGGCTGATTCCCAGCGGCACCGTGTTCAGCCTCGCGGTGCAGGTGAACGGGCAGGTGCTGGTGGGCGGGCTGTTCACCACCACCAATGCCGTTCCACGCGCCAACCTCATCCGGTTGAACCTGGACGGCTCGCTGGACACGGCGTTCAACCTCGGGACGGGCTTTGATGAGTTCGTCTCCGCCGTGACCTTGCAGGCGGATGGGAAAATCCTGGTGGGCGGGGCGTTCACCCGGTTCAGCGGGCTGGTGCGCAACCGCCTGGTCCGGCTGGACACCACCGGGGCGTCGGACCACAGCTTCAACCTCGGCACGGGCGCGGACGAGCTGGTGGCGGCGCTGGCGGTGCAGCCGGACAGCAAGATTCTGGTGGGCGGGGCCTTCACCACCTTCAACGGCGTGCCGCAGAACCGTTTCACGCGGCTGCATGGCGGGACGAATCTGGGGTCGGGCGAGCTGGTCTTCAGCGCGCCGCAGTTCACCGTGAGCGAGGCGGGCACGAACGGGATCATCACCGTGGTGCGCACCGGCGGGTCCAGCAACGAGGTGACGGTGGACTTTGCGACCACGGCGGGGGGCACGGCTCCGGTCAGCGATTTCACCGCCACCAATGGCACGCTGACGTTCGCGCCGGGCGTGACGCATCTGTCCTTCAACGTGCCGGTCCGCGACAAGCTGCTGGTGGACGGGGACCGCACCGTGGCGCTCGCCTTGGCGAACCCCACCGGCGGCGGTGCGCTGGGCGCGCGTGCGGCGGCGGTGCTCGTGGTGCAGGACAATGACTCCGTGCTGGGCTTCAACCCGCAGTCGTATGCGGTGAGTGAGAACAGCGGGAGCGCGACCATCACGGTGCAGCGCGTGGGCGGGGTCATCGAGCCGGTCGCGGTGAGCTTCTACACCCGCGACGACACCGGCACCAATGGCTTGGATTACGTGGCCACCAACGGCGTCCTCGCGTTTGCGAGCGGCCAGTCCAACGCGATCTTCACGGTGGAGGTGCTGGCCCGTCCCGGCATCAATGGGAACCGCCGGATCAGCCTGAACCTCTCCAACGCCACCGGGTCCGCCGTGCTGGGCATCGGCCTGGCCCAGTTGGTCATCGTGGACAACGACTTCGGCCCCGGCACGCTCGGCTTCCAAGTCAGCGCGGTCACGGTGGCGGAGGCGGCCCACTTCCTGACGCTCAACGTCGGGCGGACCAACGGCTTGAGCGGGAGCGTTTCTGTCCGGTATGCCACGGCGGATGGGAGCGCCCAGGCGTTCCCGGTCGGCGGGCTGGACACCAACCAGTTCGATTATTACTTCGCCAGCGGGCAGTTGAACTTTGCCGATGGGGAGACGAACAAGGAGATTCGCATCGAGGTCATTGACAACAACCGCATTGACGACAGCCGGACCTTCACCGTGGGACTCTTCAGCCCGGGCGGGGCGGCCACGCTGGGTCTGGCCACCAACCTCGTCACCATTCTGGATGGCCCGGAGAGCGCCATCGGTCAGCTCTTCTTCACTTCAACCAACTACACCGTGGGCGAGAGTGCCGGCATCGTGCAGGTGGAAATCGGTCGTAACCGCGGCACCGCCGGCCAGGTGGGCGTCATCGTGAGCACGGAGGACCTCGAAACGGTCTCCGGGTTGGACTATGTGGCCACCCGCCAGTTGGTCGTCCTTAACGACGGCCAGATTCGCCGCACCGTGCAGTTGTCCATCCTCTCGGACGGCGTGCCGGAAGGCCCGGAGTCTTTCCTTGTCCGTCTTTCCAATCCCACCGGGGGAGCGCGGCTGGCTGACAGCAACACCTTCGCCCGCGTCACGATTGTTGATGACGACTCACTCCCCGGCGTCTTCGCCTTCTCCACCAACATTTATTCCGTGAAGGAGGGTGAGACGGCGCTCATTACGGTCATTCGGACCAACGGCTCGGTGGGCCGGGCGGAGGTGGATGTCAGCCTCAGCAGCGGTTTCTCAGCGAATCCGCAGTTTCTCCCTGCCACCAACGGGATTCACTACAACGCTGCGGCTGGTATCATTCACCTCACCTTCTTCGAAGGGGAAACGGTGAAGCGATTTACGGTGCCCACCATTACTGACCCAAGAAATCTGCCCAACTACATAACTTTGGATCCTAACGAGCCGGCGAACAACCTGCCCACCGAGGGCAACAATAGCTTCCTCACCGCCCCCAGACTGCCCCGGGCCGTCAGCTATGCCCAGTTCGCCGGGCCTTTCCATATCTATGCGCCGAACTTTGGTGTGGCCACTCGGGACGACACGGACTTTTACCTGGTGGAGTTGGAGGCTGGCACGAACTACCACATCCGGGCTTGGACTGAAGTTAAGGATGAAGCAGCTGGGACCGATCAGCTCGAACTCGCTTTGTTTGATTATCCGACGAATGGACCGGTGCCGACTTTGGGTGCGGCGCTGCGCAGGTCTGGCTCTACCGTTGGAGATCCGGCGGTCTTGTTCATCCCTCCGACTAACGGAACGTATGTGCTGCAGTTGCGGAGAACCAGCACGGGAGACACCCGAAACAACGAACACATTCGTTACTTCATCGACTACGGGCCGACGGATGTGAACGACAGTGACTTTTTTGTCCGTCGGCGCGGCGCGGCCGTGAGGTTGACCTTGGGCAATGCGACCGGTGGGGCAACGGTGTCCGGCTCCAGCGAGCTGCGGATTTTGGACATCTCCCACCTCAACTACCCGGGCGGGGTCTTTCTCCTGAACTCGACGAATGGCGTTAGCGGATCAAGTGTGACCGGCCGCCTGATCTTGCGCCGTCAAGACGTGGATTTGAATCGAAGTTTCGAATTTGAAATCGGGAGTTTTTCAGGCGAAATCCCCGATCCAAGGGCGGTGATTGTGGACCAGACTTTGCCGATTCTGACTGCTGGTTCAGTGGCGGCAGCCGCAGGCACCAACATTACGCTGTTCTACACGGCACCGACCAACCAGACCGATCTTCAGTTCGAGGGGATCGTTAGTTTTGCCGTCAGCCTCGCGGCAGCCAACACCGTGACTTTTGACCAGGACGTGCGTCTGCGACTGGTCCGTCGCTACAATAATCTTCATCAGCGAAACACGGACGAGGACGACACGACGATCACGTTCCAGACAATCTTTGGCACCGCGCCCACTCCACAGCCGCCGGGCGCGGCGGACCTGAACTTCAACCCGGACTTTAGCGCCGCCAGCGTGCCGCCATTCAACTCGCTGCCGGGGGCTAATGCCCCGGTGCTGTCGGTCGGGGTGATCAACTCCTCCTTTGACTCGCTCCGCGCCTTGAGCGCGGTCGGGGACCGCACCAATGTGGTCACTCTTTCCGGGTTCAGCGGCACCCTCAGCCTGAGCTTCGCTTCCGCGGACCCTCGGGTGATCGAGATTTATTACGGCGACCTGCTGGTGAACCCCGCCGCCCCGCTCATCCGGGGCGTGACCAATCTGGGTGGAATTCAACCCATCACGGTCACGGTGCCCTTTGGTCCAATCGCGGGCGTGGCTACGAACGAGTTGACCATTGTGGTGCGCAACCTGGACCCGGCCGCTCCTGGAACCACGCTGTGGACGGTCAACGGCTCGGCCGTGGTGAATCTGGGTGCTCCACTCTCGGTGATTGGTGGCGAGTTCACGGGCTACAACAGCACGCCGTTGGGCCGCATCGCCCGCGTGGACAACCGGGGCTATCTCGATCCCAATTTCAATGCGGGGCTGGGCTTCAACGGCTTCGTCAGCGCGCTCGGGGTCGTGCCCCGGGGGGGCAACGCCTCGAAGCTCTACGCGGGGGGCAGCTTCACTTCCTTCGACAGCACCACGCGCAACTACCTGGCCCGGCTCTTCTCCAATGGCCCGCTGGACACGAACTTCAATCCCTCCGCCGTGCTGAACGGGCCGGTGCGGGCCATCGGCATCCTGGCCACGAACAACAACCCTCTGGTGGGCGGCGAGCTGGTGTATGTGGGCGGCGACTTCACCCCGCGCGCCGGGCTGCAACCCAACCGGATGGCCCGCCTGCGTTCGGACGGTTCGCTGGACACCACGTTTGACACCGGCACGGGCTTCAACGGCACGGTGCGCGCGCTGGCGGTCTATGCCACCGGCACGAACACAGGCAAGGTGCTCGTGGGCGGTGATTTCACGGCGGTCAACGGCCAGATTTTCAACCGCATCGTGCGGTTGGATTTCAACGGCCAGGTGGACCCGACGTTCTTCCCGGGCGACGGGTTTGACGGGCCGGTGTATGGCCTGGCCATCCAGCCCGACGGGGCCATCATCGCGGTCGGTGGGTTCAGGAACTGCGACCTGCGGACCCGGAACCATGTCGCCCGGTTGAACTCGGATGGCTCGCTGGACGAGACCTACGAGACAGGCAGCGGCTTCGATGACGTGGCGTATGCGGTGACGCTGGAGCCGGGGACGGGCAAGGCGTTCATCGGCGGCTCGTTTGTGGACTACAACGGCACCCGGCGTCGCGGGGTGGCCCGATTGCTGACCGACGGATCACTCGACACGAGCTTCATGGACGCCACGTTCAATCATTTCGCCGGCCTGCACCGGCTCAATCCCGGCCCCGACCCGGCGGACCAGCGCAAGCTGATCGGGGCCTTGGCGGTGGAGCCGGGGGGCAATCTCCTCGTGGGCGGCACCTTCGACCTGCTGGGCGGCGGGCCGCAGCGCGTGGATAAGGACGCCGGCAACACGTTCCCCCGGCAGGATTTGCGCCGGCGCAACAACTTCGCCCGGCTGGTCGGCGGCGTGCAGCCCCTGGCGCCGGGGAACATCTCGTTCACGGACCAGCTCTACAGCGTGGATGAATTCGCGACCAACCGTTACGTGACCTTGACCCGGGCCAACGGCACCCTCGGGGCGGCCAGCGTCAATTTCACGACGCTCGACCGTGGTGTCGGGTCGGGTTTGGCCAGCGCCGGGGTTGATTATCAAACCACGAGCGGTAGCCCGCTCTGGCCGGATCGGCAGGGCGGCCTCAACTTTGGCTTCGCACAAGCGGGGACGGCCAATATCCAAGTTCCAATCATTGATGACCTGCTGATCGAGGGTAACGAAAATTTTGCGATGCTGCTGGGGGCACCGCTGGGGTTGCTGAATCTGGGCGGCGAGATCGTTGATACGGGCGCGGCCTTGGGGCGGATTGCCGCCAGCATCGTCATCGTGGATGACGACGGCTTCGCAGGAGTGCTCGGTTTTGCTCAGAGCGAGTTTGTGGTGCAGGAGAACCTCCAACTGGCCCAGATCAGCGTCACGCGCACGAACGGGTCGCGGGGGTTGGTGTCTGTGGACTTCGCAACACCCTTCCTTGGCACAAATGATTTGAACCGCGATTTTCCGACCTTGATTGCGTCGGGGTTGCAGCAAGCCACAGCGGCCCTGGATTACATCCCGGTGAGCGGCACGTTGAGCTTCGCGGCGGGGCAGACCAACGCCACGTTTGCCGTGCCGCTGCTGAACGACAGCGTGCGGGAGACGGATGAATTCATACCCCTCTACCTCAGCAGCCCGCGGGGCGGGGCACGGTTGGGCTTCACGAATGCGTTGCTGCTCATCGTGGACGACGACTTGGGCGAGGGCAGCGCGGGATTTACCTCGGCGCGTTACACCGTCTCGGAAGCTAGCGGCAGCGTGGCGGTCACGGTGGAGCGGCGCGGGGGCAGCACCGGGATCATGCGCGTGGGCTATGCGGCCCGGGCGTTTGGCGGGACGGTGACGAATGCGGCGGGCCTCAGCGACTTCACCCCGACCGCTGGCACGCTGACGTGGAACGATGGGGAATCCGGGGTGAAGCAGTTCACCGTTGCCATCCTCCAGAACAACGAAGTGGCCGCCTTCCCCGGACTGGTGCTCGTGACCAACGGCTTGGGCATCATCAGCACGAACCTTGGTCTCTACACGACGAACTTGGTGGTGGAACTGGGCCTGACGAGTGTGAGCCTGCCCGGGGGACTCAGCCGGACCAATGCGACCCTGGAAATCCAGGACGACGACACCTTCGGCTTCATCGGCTTCGAGCGCGCCCAGTATTCCGTCAATGAACTGGCCGGCAACGCCTCGATCTTCGTCGTTCGCACGGCCGGGGCGGGCAGCACACTGGTGGCTTCGATCACGGTGGCGGACGGGGCACCCTCGGCGGGGACGAATTTCACCGGCTCGACCAACACGCTGGTCTTTCTGCCGGGGGAGACTTCCAAGGGCGTCCTGATTCCGATTTTCGACGATGGGGTCATCAACGGGGATCGCCGGGTGGCGATGCAGGTGCAGGCGGCGTTCCCGCGCATCGGCGCGAGCGACTATCCGAACCTGTCCCGCCTGGCCATCATCACGAATGCGGTGCTGCGCATCGTGGACGACGAGAGCTTTGACCAGGGGGCCGGCAGCGTGGATGTCACCTTCCGGGCCTCGGGCAGCGACGCGCAGATCAATGCTCTGACGGTGGGCGTGGATGATGCGATCTACGTGGGCGGCCTGTTTAACCGCTTCAACGGCATTTCACGGCGGGGTTTGGCGCGCTTGACTTTGGAAGGGGAACTCGACTTGAACTTTGCCTGGGCGGGAGCGTTCAACGGACCGGTGCGGGGGTTGGCAATTCAGGGGGCAGGTCTCACCTCACTCGGCAAAGTGCTGGCCAGCGGCAGTTTCACGCTGGTCGAGGCGTTGAACCGCAGGCGCATCACCCGGTTCAATCAGGACGGCACGCAGGATCTGTCCTTCGAGCCGGGCGGCGGGACCGACAACCCGGTGTTCGGCGTGCTGGTGGAGCCTGGTGGCGGGATGATTCTCCACGGCGGTTTCACCACCTTCGATGGCGTGCAGCGCAACGGCGTGGCCCGTCTCAGCCCGGACGGGCTGCTGGACGCGACCTACAATGCTGGCTTGGGCGTGGCGGGAGCCGTTTACGCGGTGGCCCGGCAGGCGGATGGCAAGCTGGTCGTGGGCGGGTCCATCTTGTCCGTGGGCAGTCTGACCGCGACGAACTTGGCGCGGCTGAACCTGGACGGGACGCCCGATGTGACCTTCACCACGAATGCCTACGTCAACGGCGAGGTGCGAGTCCTCATCGCGCAACCGGACGGCAAGGTGATCGTGGCCGGCGAGTTCACGCAAGTCGCGGGCGGCGGGGCCACCAACCTGGCGCGGCTCAACGCGGATGGCACGCTCGACACCAGCTTCACCGCCGCCGTCAACGGGCCGGTCTATGCGCTGGCCTTGCAGGCGGACGGGCGGATTCTGCTGGGGGGCAATTTCGAGAGCGTCAACGGGATTGCCCGCAACCGTTTCGCGCGGCTGCTGCCGGGCGGCGGGCTGGACTATGAGATTAATTTCGGAGCCGGCCCCAACGGCGTGCTGACGTCCATCGGCCTGCAAAGCGACGGCAAGATTCTGCTGGCGGGTGATTTCACCGAGTTTGACGGGGTGCCGAGGGACCGGATCGTGCGGCTGCACGGGGGGACGTTCACCGGCCGGTCACGCATCGAGTTCCTGCTCCCGCTCTACACGGTGGACGAGGATGCCGGCGCGCTGCTCATCCCCATCCGCCGCAGCGGCCCCGTGGGGGAGACGAATGCGGTGTCGGCGCGGCTCTTCGTGCTGCCGTTTGGCACCGACACGAACCTCCAGGCGCAGTCCGGCATTCACTACCTGCCGCTGGACGCGCAGACGAACGTCACCTTTGGCCTCGGGCATTTCTTCACCACGAACCGGTTGACCATCCTGGACAACTTCGCGGTGGAGAGTAACCGGTCGCTGGTGCTGGGGCTGGAGACCTTCAGCACCAACGCGCTGCCGGGCAATCAAACCAACGCGGTGGTGACCATTCGGAACGACGACAGCCTGGTGGGCTTTGCGCTGGCGAACTACTTCGTCAGCGAAGGGTTGGAAGGCGGGTTGGTGCAAATCGAGATGGTGCGGAGCGGCGGCACGAGCCGGCCTGCCTCTGTCAGGGTGTCCACGGGGACCAATGGGACGGCCACGTCCGGTTTAGATTATGGCCCTCTGGTCGACGTCCCCGTGCTGTTCCTTCCGGGGGAGAGCAGCAAGTTCCTCAGCCTGCAACTGACGAATGACGCGTTGGTGGAACTGAATGAGACCATTGAACTGTTCGCGCTCCTTGCCACCGGGGGCCTCCTCGACCGCACCAATGCGCTGCTGACCATCGTGGACGATGACACCGCCCCCGGGCAGTTCATCTTCCTCACCAACAACTTCCCTGTGTCCGAGGACCTGACGAACACCGTGGCGCGGATCACGGTCCAGCGCATCAACGGCAACTCGGGCGTGATCACGGTCCAGTATGACACCGCCGACGGGACGGCCACCAACGGCCTCGATTACCTGCGCACGAGCGGCATCCTGGCCTTTGCAGACGGGGAAACGGTGAAGACTTTCACCGTCCCGATCCTGGCCGACACCTTGTCGGAGACCAACGGCGAGACGGTGAACGTGTTCCTCTTCAACCCCACCGGCGGGGCCAGTTTGGGCACGCCCAGCGCGGCGGTGCTGACCATCGCCAACAACGACGGGCTGCTCTACGGGAATTTCCTCTTCACGGCCCCGGCCTACACCAACGTCACGGTGACGCCGTTCACCAACGTCTTGGCTGCCGTTTACACGAACCGCGAGAACGCCGGTCC
>SXGT01182539.1_pt1 | contig 73996 bp, 83 predicted proteins | sample 3176221 | NCBI WGS metagenome assembly SXGT01 (sample SAMN11356862, study PRJNA531348) | freshwater metagenome | isolation source: freshwater sample F1-120 | place: China: Fuxian Lake, Yuxi | collected 2017-12-25
CGTTTACACTGCCAAAATAAGTGGTATGCGGAGTTACAAAAAAGAAGGAAGTGAGGAAGAGAGCGAATTCGATTTGCCAATTTAATAGATTTTAATCAACTGTTAATTTTTTGAGCTTTTTATAAGATTAGCCCTCACCCACAAGTATTGAAAGTACACCAATCGAAATTTTAAACATCATTTTCTCGATCTCTTTTTGTAATTTTTAACAAAAAATTAATCACTAAAGCTTAGTTCAACTGGAAGCTGGGTGACAGGGGTGGGTGTGGGAGTAGGTGTGGGAGTAGGTGTTGTTTTTTCTTCGGATGTGCACATCATGGCAAATGAACCATCCCACCACAGGCGACGTGGGCATGCTCCACAACTTTGACTAGCTGGATTACATTCATCATTGCAAAAGCAGCAGTATCCAGCACCCTTCCATGGCTCATCGTCATACCAAGCATTCGGGGGATCTTCATTCGTAGATGATGACACTGTCTTCTTCGTCGTTGATGGATTCTCCATCAGATTCAAATCCTGCGACTTCGAAATTGTTCTCTTCATTATCAAAGTTTGCCGGCAAACTTTGGGAATCGCAAAACGGATGATAGGTCCTAAGAAAATCAATTATTGCAAAAACTGCTTTACAGTCAACTTCGTTGTACTTAATTATAGTATTCATTTTTTCATGACTTAAAACATCTTCCTCAGTTTCTAATGCTTGACGATATATTTTAACTGCTTCGGCCATTGCTTCCATACCATTGGCACATCCTTCTTCCCATTGTAAATTAATCATGCCATTTTGATTCATGCTTTTCACAATGGTTTTTAACCCAAAATTTAAACTTCCTTTAACAACTACAGGCTCTGATTTCATAACGTTATAAAAATCAACCCAATTATCTTTGATAATACTATCATTAAAGGCTTCTCGCGGATGTCGCATACATGCCCGTTCATATGCTGTTGGTTCAATATGCCCCCAGTGGTATAAGTTTATTTTAAATTGTGTGTTTTCCACAATGTCATAGTCAATTTCACCTTCTTTAAACATGCTGAGAAGTCCACGAAGTCGTTGTCTCAATGATCCCCAAAAATTCGGCTCTATTTGTTTGCGAGCGTGTAATTCTTTTGCACAGATATCATTAACATGTGTATAAAAGTCATTAAGCATTTTTCTTTCTGATGCATAATGAAGTGACTCGGCGACAAAACTTTTATATTTCCACACACGATGACCGAATCCTTCAAGGTTATACACAACCTCGGTCCAGCCACAACCTATAATAAAAATCATATCATTATTTGCTATGTCACCACGAGACAATCTTCGCAGCCTTCCAAATATACTATGCACACTACCATCTACACTAGATTCCGCAGCGGATGCAGCCGCACTATGAATTGTTTCAAAGTCCACAAACAACTCAATTGGTCGATTTATATCATCAACGTCTAATAACTGCCAATTACGATAATTATTATTGATAAATTCAGGTCGAAGTAAATCATCTTCTTGCCGATTAATATCAAGTATTTCCCCAATAATGTCGCCCAGACGAGGTTTTTCGTCTGGTGTTTTACGTTTTTTGAAACCTAATAATTCGGGAGTGCATCTAGAATCGGTCCACTCATCTACGCCCTCCTCCAATGCACGTTTGCGGTGTTTTGTGCCGCAATACCACACAGATGTGATTTCATGTATACGCTCAGCAATTTCTTTCTTTTTATTATGCCAAGGAGCATCGTGTTTGTTTGACATATTGGGATATAGTTCAGGCACACTAGGCTTAGGATATACATCCCAGCCAGCACCTTTAGTTCGTAATTGACGAATCCATGCAACAGCGGCTTCAGTCTGCTCTATAATCGGAAGATCCACTTTATTAAAATCTATTGCACCGAGGCGTTCAAAACACCCAGTGCCATTTGTTTTTACACCGCGTTTGGTATGATTCCAATTCCGACCTAGCAAAAACGTGTATTTTGGGTTATAACCTTGGAGTTTCGCAAGTGCTCGATGATATATATACATTTGTGATTTGTATGCGGGTATACTTCCGCTGTTACGCAAACAAATATCATCTGCGCGAAAACTTAATGTTGAATACTTAATATCTACTACCACGTAGTGATAATCAGGCGCTTTGCGTCCAATTTTTAATTTCATTGCCTTACGACCAATATCGGCTTTTGTTAACGGAATTTTATCAATAAATCGGCCGAGATAATCAGAACGAACTAACAAATCCGGACTACCAAATGTTATGTGGTCATGGTCATGTAGGACAGCTTGATAGATAAATGGAACTCCGCGCTTCATAGCATCAAATGTATCATTGGCTTTTTGTTCTTTTCTAATATCGTATTGATTCATAGATATTTGTTCCACTTGACCGGGAAATAACTCTCGTAAATACGCAATAACTGAGCTTTCAAACTGGTTACCTTGCTCCAAAATAAACATATGCGAAATGTCAGCAGGCGCTGCCATGGGTGCGGCTACAGGTTCCATAGCAGGAGGTGGTGCCTCTACATCACCTGCACGTATAATTTGCGGCGATGTGTTTTTATATTCGCTTGTGCGATACATGTCTAGCCAATCCAATAAAGGATCTCTCATAACATAGTTTCGAGTTTTACTAGCTGAAACCCATGAAGGCTCCTCATCTTCGTTTACACCTTCGGGTTCCTCCTCGACATTTGCATCCGCAAAATTTTGAGTGGACCGTTTTCTTTTGCTCATTTGTATATCTTTGTAATTAATATTGCAAAAAATGATTTAAAAAATGAACATTTACTATAAACCTCTATCACCATGGCGAGCAAACGCCAAATTAAGGATTTTGAGGAGCTTGCAAAATTTGGTCCGAAAAGCGGAATTTATATTAAGGATGTAAGCGCCGCAGTTAATAAGCCTCCATATATGGATCTGCGCATGATGTTGATTGGCCCTGAAGGCCCGTACAAGAACTGCCTATTCTTCTTCCGCATATTTTTCACACAAAAGTATCCATTCATGCCGCCAACCGTGCAATTTCTCTGCCCATTTAGTATCCGATGCCATCCAAATTTGTATCAATACTATCCTGGCCCGCAGCAAGAGGACTCGCCAGGAAACGGGAAAGTGTGCTTTTCGATACTCGGAACGTTTGGTAACGATCCCCCGTGGGGCGCTCTCATGTCCCTGGAGACCATTGCACAAACAATTTTAAGTGTGCTCGACGATACACCCTTGCGTAACGAGCCAGGGTATGCCAAAAGTGGAAATGATAAAATTCAACCGTATACCGATTATGTACGCTGGATTTGTCTGAAAGAGAGTATTAATTTATGGACTAAACCATTACCAGCTATGTATAGTCTGTTTCAAGAAGAAGTAGCTTCATTGCTGGCAGAAAAAAGAGAAGCACTAACTGACCAAATTATCAAATTGAGTGAGGAATTCGACGGTAAAACCATACGTGCTGTTCATTATGACAATTCCACCGATAATGGGAAAGTGTATAACTACACAAGTTTACTTGATTCATTGATGTGAGTTACATTTTAATTTTTTACTTACAAATTCAGCAGGCGCAATTCTTCCATAAGACAGGCTTTGTTTTGGGCTCTTCGACAATATTTGTAGTAACATAATGAACAACTTTTACCAGCGCTTGTTGAATTTCCGAAATACTCATAATGTGCACCATCAGAACCTCGTCTACGATGATATCCGCGTCTAGAATTCTTAGAACTTCCATTGTGAACATCTTCTGATCTATTTTTGTGCGACATTATAATTTATTAAATTTTAGTCTTTAAAATTCAATTTTACTTTTGTTGTTCTTTAACTGAAATTCCGCGACCATGGTTAAAATGGTATGTTTACTCAGATTCGTCAGTACTTGGTAAATGTTGTAAAGGACCTAAAGTTTCTATAAAGTCATTTATTAGTGTATGGGATAAACATACTTCTTTTGAAAAATCTCTTTTTGTCATTCTTTGTAAGTAATACATTTCTCGTAACTCTTGTTTTCGTTCTTCAGACATATTTTTTAGAATGTTGTTTATGGCATATGGACCTTTAGGGCCTTTCTTTTTTGATGTTGACATTTAAACCGCTTATACAAATATCCTTTTAAATATTTAACATATAATTGATATGATATAAACCGTTTATATTTATATAAAAAATGTCCAAAAATAGTATAGAAGAACCGGATGTAGGATTTAGTCTAAAAGGAAAAGTATATTTCATATTTCAACAGGGTGACGACAAAAGATGTAAAATTGGAAAATCTGTAAACCCAAGTAATAGAAAAGATCAATTACAAACAGGAAATCCAGATGAGTTATATGTCTATAAAACGTTAGTAGGATATTCGTCATTGGAAAGTACATTACATAAAAAATTTAAAGAGAAACGAATACGAAACACTGAATGGTTTTATTTAACTAAAGAAGAGGTTGATATGGTTATTCAAGAGTATACACCAGTTGAAAAATCTGAGCAAACAGCAAAACGTATTGTACTAAATAATACTTTTACGTGTGAAATGTGTAATAACAAGTTTTCAAATAAACAAAATCTAAACAAACATCAAAAAACATATCATGCATTACAAGACAATTCACAACTAATTAAACTAATTTTAGATGTAGACAAACAACATAACTATCGAATGCAGTTGTTACTTGAACAAAATAAACAGCTGGTGGATATACTTGAACAAAAACACAAACGGTCAGTTGTTCGAAGTAATAATTTGACTACAAATCAAACAGTAAATAATGTGTAATAAAAAATAAAAATGTACAAATTGGGGCACTCCTAAAACTGTTGAAGGCGTCAGAGAGAGTTTAACAAAAGTTACAAAAAACGAAGGATTTATGGACAAGGTGACCTTAGAATGAATGGTCGTTATCAGATGAATACTCCCACAAACCACGCGGATCGAGGTCATCATCAATTACAATATCTTTTTTTGACACCATATCATCTAACGCATATTCTGAAATTGAACTAGTTTCAAGATCGAGATGGTACAACGACCTAACTTTGGTTTGTAAGTAAAATGGGCGAATAGATACATCAGTATTGACAAATGATTCATACCACGGTTGATATTGTGGATAAATTCTATATATACAATGGTGCATCTTCTCTAAACGGTGGATGATTAATCATTATGTTGTGTAAACGGCACAATGCTTCAAAATGAGTGTCATAAATGTATCGATATTGATAAAGCGGCATATTACTATCATCGGTTACAAGTATTATAAATTTCGTATTAGCACGGCCGAAACTAGCACATGCTTTATTTACACAGAACAATTGTAAAAGGGATGATCTGGCAACATTAACATCGCGGCGACCAACTCTTTCAAACGGCTTAAACAAAATTTGCTTAATTAAAAGTTGAATGAACCACTTGGCATTAAATAGGGATTCCATTTTCATGGAAACAAATAGATCAATTTTTCAAGCATTGTTGAACAGAAAAATGTAAAAACCAATTAAACACAAAACAAAAAAACACAAAAAGATGAGTTTATTTGATAGAGTTGTGTTTGTGCACATGTGGCCTTTTTTGGATTATCACTCACAAGTGGCGTTTAAACAATCATGTCGAAAATTTCACACATGGAGTGCTAACGCCGTAATGAATTTGCCAGATTTTCGAGATTTCTATTACGAAAATTTGTTTAAAACAGCGCCAGCGCTTCTGCATCAATGTAAAATGAGTAATTTTATTAAAAATAGTTTTGTATGGGTTTATCGTCAGCATGATACTATTTTGCAAGTTTATTTTCGTATTATTAAGATTCGGAGACAAAATCTTCCAGATATGCTTTTTCCAGCACTATGGCATATTAAATTAGATTATCTTGCATATGAAGTTCCCGGAAGTAGAAACTATATTCGCGGTTATGCTACTGAAGAACGCATGCCCGGTGGTGATGAGGCCATTTATGATAATGTTGTACCACACCCAGACAACCTCGTTGTATATAATAAGTACAAGGAACAAATATGCTCGTTAGATTTCAAAAAAATATGGCCAGGCTGCACACATGGAGAAACACACCCCGATGTTGCATGTGTACATGGTAAATGCTTGATTTGTCTTGACAAATTAGAATGCTGCGAAAATTAATTGTGATATTTCGTTTTTAGTTCATTTAATTGTTTTTTATAATGCTCTAACCAGCCCAATCTATGTTTTATATATTCTGTACGTTTCTCAATCTCATCTGCGTCAGTTAATGAAGATTGAAGAAAGGTGTCCTTTATTTCTGTGTAGGGTATGCCAACAAAATCTGATAAATTCACACCTTCCAATACCTCTTCCAATTCAGACTCTTTAATAATATTAGGTAATTTTTCAAGATACTCTCTTTCTTGACGCTCTTTATATTCCTTTTCACCTTTTTCTTGATTCATTTGATTTCTTCTAGATAATTCCTCAAGGGCTTCTTTTTTTTGACGTTCAAGATCATGCATTTCTTCGCTAGAACACAATTGCTTAATATTATCATAAGCTTCTTGGTTCCATGTCGAACAATATTCTTGAATATCTTCCATATTATCAACACTAACACCCCCGACCGTCTTAGCATCGACATAATTTCCTTTAAGCATTTCATTTTTAATATTTTCCATTGTAAGTCTTTTTGCAATTTCACCAAGCAAAGCGTTTATCCCCTCTTTAGATATCATATTCAAATCAAACACAATTCCAGAAACAAGTCGTTCACAAGCTTTATAGAAATCGTTTCGCAAAAATATGGGAAAAATATCAACATGAAACTTGGAAAGCATAAATTCATCAAATAAGTTACACATATTAATTGATTTGGCTAGTGTGTGTATAAGTAGTCTTTTCATTAACAGTTCGTCATTCTTATCTATTAGAAAGTAATATCGAACAAATCTCTTTATCTCAACATCACTTAATTCAGGAAAATCTCGTTTTAAAATATCAGCTTTTTTAGATATTTGACTTTCGACCTGATTAAAATTCATCCAATATGGATGTGCCTGAAATACATCAATTAATTTTTGTGCGTTTTCAAGTAGTGTTTTTTGTTCGTAATTTAAAGTATCTCCGCCTTCTTTTCCTAAAGTTTGTAAGTCTTTTAATCTGCTAATAAATAAAAGATTAAAATGATCAAAAATATTTTTTGACGAATTCAGTAAAGATGAATTGATTTTGGATAATTGCATTGTTCGCCTTTCGTTCATATAGTCTTCAATACCAGTTGGATTAATTTCGGTAAATCCATATTCAAAATCATACGCAAAATTTTTCATAAGTAAGCCGTCTAAGTCGATCAAAAGATCCTGTGCATCGTACGTTTGACCAAGAAAATAGTAATTTAAATGACTATACCAAATAGAATCATCCGGTATAATATAACTTCGATATGAACTGTCTATTCTCTCTAATAAATGCTTTTCTGTTACCGGTTTATTTATGACAAAATATCCAGTGTCCAGAAGATCTGCGCTTGTTTTTAATTTCATGTCTACTACGACAAAATGATCTTGTCCTGCATTTCCGAAAAATGTATTGATCGAATGACCCACCATTTCTCGTGTGGCGGCTTGAGAAGATCGGTTTACAATTATATAATGTTTATAGCTAAAATGGATTTTATCCATTGTTGTTATTTTTTTTCTAATATTGAAAACATTGTCAAACGACGGATCTATAAACTCCCCACCCGTTTTGTTTGAATAAGCCGAAACTAATAGTGCTCCCATTATTGCAAATATCAATGTGGTAAACGGCGAAAATAATAGTAGAATAATCAGAATGATGATTGCATATTCTATCATTTCTTATACTATTGTATTTTTAGAAATTTGAAACACTAACAACATATTACTAGCATTTCAAAAGTAAAATGCAGCAAACACAGGCGCAACGGGTTGCTGAGTTTACTCAATTGCGTTTGAACGCAGGAAAGGCCAGAAATGAGTTTGTGCCATTGCCAAACAAGCCACGAGCAATGACCAAACTAGAAGTAAAGAAGTTCATTGGACTGTGCAGTAGTGAACTTGTAGAGCTTGCTAGAACTGTTACAGGTAGCAATGCAGAAGCGCTTGAATTTGTCAAAGAATGCATTGGTATGGATCCAAGTGCACAAGAACCTGTAATGAAAGACGAAATTGACCAAATCGCGGATCAAGTCGATGCGATCGTGGACATGTTCATATATTCGGCTGATATTAGCTCAGAAAAGGGTTTTAACCTTGATAAGGTATTTGCAGAAGTACACAAAGCAAATATGAGCAAAACGTTCCCAGATGGTACTTTTCATCTTGTGGAAATTAGTCCTGGAATTTTCAAAGTCGCCAAGCCTCCAAATTTTCAACCACCTAATGTCAGAAAAGTTGTTGAAGATATGATGGAAAATGGTTCATGGTAAATTCCATATAAACAAATATTTTTTCTATATCAGAGATAGCATCGGTATGGTAGGAAAGAAATCGGAAGAACAATTTATTCAAGAAGCCCGTAATACACATGGGATATGTATGATTACTCATTGGTAGATTACAAGAGTAGTAAAGAATCTGTAACAATAATATGCTCTATTCATGGGGAATTTGAGCAACGCCCAGGAGATCATATTAGAGGGAGTGGATGTAATGCATGTGCCTATATTGAAAGAGGAAATAGTAGAAGAAAAACAAACGAAACGTTTGTGACGGAAATGAAAGAAATACACGGAGACAGATATGACTACTCAAAAGTTGTTTATAAAATTATTGAAGATTCTACATCAGAGACAATTCAATACGTATATTACAATGATGAACCGTTTATTGATGATTTTTCCGATTGATGCTGTTTTCGATGAAGTTCATGCAGCAAACATGAGCAAAACTTTCCCAGATGGAACGTTTCATTTACAGGAGGTAAGTCCAAGAATCTTCAAAGTCGCAAAGCCGCCTGGTTTTCACCCACCAAACGTTCGAGCCGTGATTGAAAAGATATATCCTTGATATACATTATTTTTGCGGCCGGGTTAAGATTTTTTACTCTATTTACTCCAAGTATTACCTATTAAATATTGGTATAATTATATTCATTATACAAACATGGTTTCTGAAAATTAAGAATGAGTTTCATATGCCAATATTGTTCCAAATCTTATACAACAAGTGGGTCTAAAAATAGACATGAAAAAGTGTGTAATACTAAAGAAGTATTAGAGAAAAAAGACGATGTGGTGGTTAATTTAATAACTAATTTAACAAAACGTATCAATTCAATGGAAAAGGAAATGAAAAAAATAAAACAAGAGAATCAGGAACTTAAATCACGTATATTACAATTAATGTCCAATTTAATAATTGATAATGGTACAAACAAAACAATGAAGCATGTTTATTTCATATTCCAAGAAGGCGATGATTTCGTTTGCAAAATTGGAAAAAGTAAAGAATCATGTAATCGTATAAAACAATTACAAACCGGTAATCCTAATAGACTTTATGTTTATAAAATTATTAATGGATATACCGAAGAGGAATCTGAATTACACAAACGTTTTGCCGAATTTCGAATAACTGGTACAGAATGGTTTCATATTTCAAAAGAGGACGTTGATTTAGCAGTTACTGATTATGAAGAGATAATTATAGAAAACTTCAAGGAAACAGAAATAATTAATGAAACAATCAAAGAAACCTCCATTACAAAAATTATACAAGAAAAGTAGATGAATTTTTAAAAACCTCCCAACCGAATCAGTGAAAATATGTTTATCAGCTGATAAAGTTGTGACAAATTGAAAAAGTTTCTAAGTAAAAAAACACTATAATTTTTTCCTTTTTACGGATAGCAACAACGATCACACGCGAATATGAGCCAAACAAGAAACATTACACCTCCACAATTCCAGCGATTTTCATTCCAACATTAGGCTGGGTTCTGCCAACAACTAACAAGAGTATAACAAACACGAACAGCCCGCGAACGAGTGCCTTCATCTCTTTTGTAGATTTCTAATTCGTTGTTAAAAAATCAATTTTCAACATATAAATATAATATGGAAATGCTCGTTGCAGAAGATATCACAGAATATATATTTCACCTTTTGTCAAAAAGAAAGTATGTGGTGAATCAAAACAAAACAGTTACGCTTAATTTTCATTGTAATGACGATGACACATACTTAAAAGATCAGATAAAGAAACGCGTGGGCACAGCTTGTGTAGACATCGGTGAAACATTCGAAATTGAAGGTCCTGTATATAAATCACAAACCTGCTTCTTATTAAAAAAACCACACCCACATATAGAATTTACCATTAAATCATTCGAATAATGATATCGCATAAGATATACATTTCAAAAAAAAATGAGTAAAGTTGTGCGTCCGAGAAATGTGCCACAGTATGAGCAACTGAGAACAGCAACCCGCGTAATAGCTGTTTTGTTTAGAAAAGACGATGCGTTTCTGTCCGAATTTGATCAGTTGAGTATTCAGTTTCCAAAAGTAATGTTTGTTGATATCGACATGAATAATCCAAAGTGGCAAGATTTGGCAGATGCCAAGGGAATTAAAAAGTTTCCTACAACGAAAATTTACAAAGACCGTGAATTGGCCTCAACTACCGTGGGCGCACTACAAGAGAAGGTATCCGAAAATATCCAAAAACTCGCGCATTGACAAGGTGTTGGGAAAAATTCGATACTTTTTTGTTTATTGTCATCGCACCTATTCATCAAGTTGACAAAACCTTTATAGCATGGGGTGTTCGATGATGAAGTTCCCAAGACTGGCACCGAGCTATGGTTGTAATCGATTTTGTAGGTTTACCGCCTATTAAAAATATATATTATAATTTCTGAGTAGATTCTTATTTTTTTTTAAAAACCTACATATATAAATATGAATGAAATTTTGTGGATAATTGTCATAGTAGTATTAGTGTTGGTTGCAATACTGTATGCTCGTTCTCACACGACCGGAGGCTGGGAAATTGTTACAGAGTTTGAATTACCGGATCGGTTTTTAAGCGATGTGAATAATAGTGAGGATGCACAGCTAGTTCCGACTTTACGAGAATTATTGACTAATGACAAAATACCTTATTACATTAGAAAATCATCAGCACGCACACAAGCTGCACAACAACTTAAAGCTGACGAAAAGGGTCGGATCTTTCAGGAGACATGGACTATGGTTACCATAGATAATAAAACCAGTAAAATGGTTAAAATAATCATTTCCCGGTTTGGCATCAATGAAGGCTATGGAACTGATGATAGGGTAGAAGTTCACGCTGTTCCCCCAGGTTTTGGAAATAAGCATGACGGCTTTAGCGGCAACTTTTTGGAATTAGTAAAACTATTAGAAACGAAAGGTTATCAGCTCATGAAATTGCCTTAATGTCAAAAAGTTCTTCGATATTTATAAGAAAAAAACTCTTTAAAAACCCCAAATACGATTTACATATATATCATTATATAATTATCATGCCTGAAGGACCAGAGATCAAAATAGTCGCCAACCAAATTCGAAAAAATTTGGTGGGATGGACCCTTGTGAAAATTAACACCGTGTCTGGACCGTACAGCAATAATTCAGGTAAAAAATATCTGAGTTTCAGAATGGATCTGAAAAAGAGATTTAAGAAGTCTCTGTTGTCAGATGTGAAAACAAAAGGCAAACTTCTTTACTGGGAGTTGTCACCAGTTTCTAATGAGACTGTTGTTGTTAATGATTATCTTGCATTTGGCTTTGGATTGACAGGTGGATTTGCCTTCAATAAAGAAGGAAGTGATCATGTCAGGTTTGAATTTGTGTTCACCAAAGGAACCAACAAAAAAGTATTGTACTTCATTGATCAGAGAAACTTTGGAACTATGAATTTTCTGCATAGAGAAGGTCTCAACTCCAAACTAACTGAAGTAGGTCCTGATATTTTTAAAGTCGATCAGGAAACATTTGTTAATCAGTTTAAACACGATAGTGTTCAAAACAATGAAATCGCTAAAGCCATGCTTAACCAAAAAATAGTATCTGGAATTGGTAACTATTTACGTGCAGAAATTCTCTATCGAGCAAAGATAGCTCCATTAGTACGCGTTAAAGACTTAACCGATGAACAACTTGTGGATCTGTTCAAAGCAACACAAGAAACGATTGAAGAAGTCGCAGCTAATGGAGGTTCGCCACATTATAAAGACGTTGTAGGACATGAAGGAAAATATAAATTCCGAGTTTACATGCAAACAACAGATCCTAATGGAAAGTTTGTCAGAAAAGCTGTATTAGCTGGAAGAACAGTTTATTATGTTGAACTTTAAAGTTTAAGTTTCAAAAAAAATATTTTTTAGTATATAAAAGTATCGAAGAACTTTTATGACTACTGAACAAATTGTTATTGCAGTTCTTGTTCTCCTAGTATTGGTGCTAGGTTACTATGTTTGGGTGTACAGAAGCACGTGTGCCCTTGTTAAAGGCGAATTGGGTCAAGAACTTGATGAGTTAGAAGTTTTGCTTCAGGATGTGAAAGTTGAGCATTTTCAAGGTACCACAGAGCTTCAGTCAAGACGTGATAGAGTGGAAGCTCGATTACAAAAAATTCAAGCTCTGAGAACGGTCGGCGAATTAAAGTTTGACGCAAAACAAGAAGCCAGGCTACGCCGCGCAGTAGCTGAAGGAAATGACTACTTAGCATCGACATACAGCGGACATAATGAAGGCAGTGTTAAATTGGTAAGAAGAATTCGTGATATTATGTTGATGATTATCAAAAAATCAAAGATATCTAAACACATTGGCTGTGGACGTTTAATGGATTGGCGTAATGAGAAAGCCGGTTTTAAAGGTATTATAAACTCAATGACAATGGCTAGTAGATATGGGTATGTTGCAACGCTTGACAGTGTTCTACCAGAGTTACATAAACTGTCTGACGCAGATATAGCTAAGTCATATGAACCCGTTGTCACTGTTGTATCTAAACCACGTGAACGTTTCGAAGAAGTTCCTAATTCTGCAGCAGAGCTTTCTGACGATGAAAAGAGAGTGTTGCTTCAATTTTATCAACAACTGAACACTGCTGTTTGCGGACTCGTAGCCAAAGATATTATTGGAAGAGCGCGTGGTAACACCGATATAGTTGTAAAAGAATTGGGCTTAGAGACTAAAGAAGAAGCTCTTTACGTTATTGATGGTATGGAACAGTTGATATTACATGTGCAGAAAAAAATGTGTCCCGATGGTAAGTTGGATCGTAAAAAAATTTATGAAGTTTACCAACGATTGACTACTATGTTATGCGCCAACGATGATTTTGCTATGAGTTTGATTAGCCAACCACTCGAAGTTGCAATCATCAAATCACTGGCCTTGTTTGAATAATTATGAAATACAAAGGTATAATTTGAATAAATTGTTATAAAAAATATTTTTTGCATAAATATAACATGTCGCGCATTAGTGGCTTTGATCGCCTTTGCTTGCAGAATCTTATTGTAAAAGATCATCTGAATGTTAACGGAACCGCTGAATTTCGCGGAACAACCACCTTTACAGGAGATGCGGTTTTTAAAAAAAACCCGAAGAAAATTAAAGTGCCGGGAGATGCACCAACACTTGCTGATGCATTCAATCTGATTAAAGAACAATCAGAAAAGTTTAAGGACTTTAAAATTGTCCTCAAAACACAAGGCCCTCATGAAATTCCAGCAAGTCATAATTATTTACCTGTTAACTTGCTTATTATCACAGGTCCTTCAATTGCAGCATCCATGGGAAAGTATTATGGACATCAAGTCGGAGGATTTGATGTATTCGCTAATCGCGGTCAACACGACAGTGCAAAAGCCGGGAATGGACCCTTTTCGCTGGCACTCAGTAATGCCAACAAAACTGTTACTGTTTCGGGAACCGAATTGGACGTTCCATATGGAACGTTTGGTGGTACTGGAGGATATGCCAAAGCACCTGGTTTGCTTGTCGGATTTCCAAACGGTATTGCTGGTGGCGCCCCGGCATTCCTTCAAGGAGTTGCTCCGAACTTTGGGGATATCTTTCCCGGTGATCAAATTATTTGGTTCGACGCAGGTATGAACGGTACCTCATATCATAATGTAGTTAGTACCTCTGGCAACTCAATTACAGTTGATGCAGCAATACCTGCATTGTCAAAAGGATCCGGATTTTCTGTACGCCCACGCGCCACGATTGAGGTATCACGCAGTGTGGTTACACCAGATCTTGTTACTGATGGTTTGATTCGTTTTGATGGTGTGCAAATTCAAGAAAAGAATGTAGGCCCGCCAATTCCTTCCAAGCTAGCACTTTTTCCTAAAAATGCTAGTGATATGCGTAATTGTCTCTGTCACACTATTATTTTTAGTATTTCAGGGGATTTTAATGGATTGAGTCCAAATACATGGATGGGTCTGAGTGCCGGACCTTACGCATTGTTACTAAACAATGCAGGTGGTTTTGTTTACACATGGGGTCAGAGCTACATCGGTCCAAAAGCAGGTGTAGCCGGTCGTGCCGGCGGAATGGGAGGTGCTACATGCTTCTCTTTGTGGGTGCGAAATAACATTGGTCTTGATTACAGCGGAAATCAAGCAACCAAAGTTGATGGAGGTGAATTCGTTAACTGCGGTGTGGGTGTACTAGTTGGTGAAAGTTCAACTGTGTCACAACCAGAGTGGTTTCATGAGTGCGGAGTTGCTATTAGAGCTAAATGCGGTAGCACCGTTAACATGGTTGATCTGAGCTACATTAGTCCTGGAATTAATACACCCGTCATGGTAATTGATGGCGGTGGTACTGGTGTTGGATTCGAACTTTCCTACAACAGTCAAGTTTGTATTCCGAAGCTGCGCATGTGTGACATGGCGACACAAGCTACTGTTGATGGTTCAGGGGAAGTTGTTGGTACACTTGCAGTACCCACCGTTATTCCTGCAGGATATGGTACTAACAAGAGTGGTTTAGTTCTAACCACAACTGACGTAAGCGCCTGCCCACCGTAAGCAGTTGGTCGTAAAAAACAAATATGCGCCTTTACGAAAGGCCGTCACTCAGGAGTGCGGTTGGTATTGGGTGTGTCTGGACGCGTGCAATGCGCTCCATGTAACAGTCTACACAAAATAGCGAGTTGTAAAAGCAACACACTACTGCATAAAACCTTCCACACCCCCGACACTCAACGTGACCCGGCATTCCCTGCAGTTTTTATATGTCATTAAAAAAATCAATTTTTTACAAAAAAACTCATCCGAGCAAGTTCTAGTTCAGCTTTGTTATTTTTAAAACCGCTACAAGAAATCTTATATAGTGCTCTAATCTCTTAACTAGAAGCTAGTCAAGACCAAAAACACCCACTATAACCTTTATCCAAAGTTAATGCCAATCGTTGTACAGGTAGGAATATAAGATGAAAAATTTGTCTTTGTTCTGAATCTGTACCATAACTGGTGATTTCCATTTAAGATGTGTAGCACACCTGTATTTAAAAAATATTCACTATATAACGGTTGATTTTTTGAGGCTCTTTATAAGATTATTCCATATCCCCGCCGAATTTCCATATAAAGAAATATCGACAAAATAAATGTAGGGTAATATTTGCTTTTTTTTTGCAGATTTCTTTTAATTTCTAAGAGGTAAAAACTGAGATTTTACCTACTAAGGAATCTATTTATCAAGAAAAAGTAAGTATCACAAAAGAAGCGAAAAAATTAATCACAACAACGGAGACGTCCATATGGCATCACAGAATGAATGTTGAAATACTCGGTGTCCGTCGGATCGAAATCGTCATCATCCCAACACCAAAATCGATTACAAGGACAGCTACCGCTGCCTAAACCGGTATCAAATCCGTCACAATCCTGATTCCAGTACGATTGCTTGTGACACCTGGTGTCCACATTACAACCAAGTCCATCATTTTGCTCATACAACAAGTAATGTTGACGATGCTGATTGCAGGCGATGATCATCTCGGTGTCAGTCTTGGGAACTTCATCATCAAACACACCATGCTCACGTGCATAATCTCGGTAGTCCTTGATGCTAGGACCCTCCATAGCTTGGACTTGCTTTATTTGACTTAAAAAATCATTTTTTGTCGAAAACTCATCCGAGCAAGTTCCAGTGCACCTTTGTTATCTCTTTAATTAAATATTTAAATTTTTAAAACCCCGCCGAATTTCCATATAAAGAAATATCGACAAAATAAATGTAGGGTAATATTTGCTTTTTTTCTGCGCAGTGTGATTTTAGTCAAAACAAGAAAAATGATTTAGAAACACCACATATTTACAAAAAACAAGATGAGAACAATTGTTATTATGTATCACAAATTCTGTCAAGATGGCTTTTGCTCAGCTGCAATTGCACACTTGTATATATTGCAACTAAGCAAGTTTTCAAACAAACAATTTCGTATTATCTACAATCCAGTTGAAGCAGGGCACGTTGATGAAGCAGTGATTGAACTAATTGCAAAATTTCCGAATCCCAAAAAAGTCAAAGTACTTTCATTTGATTTAAGCTTTTCATATAGTGCAGCCGTGAATTTGTTTCGTCATTTTTCAGATGCACAAGTCCTCGATCACCATAAGACCACAAACGAAGAATGTTTCGGCAACACGCCGGAAGGTGTTTCTGACAGGGAACATTGTCAAAACTTACAAACTTTCTCGAAGCAATTACATTTCGACAATGCAAGAAGTAGTGCTGCTCTGGCATTCCAATTCTTCTTCACAGATGGTAAAATGCCAAAGTTGGTGGAGTATGTCGAAGATCGTGATTTATGGACATGGAAATTACCGAATTCCAAAGCTATTAGCGCCGGAATTTATCGACATTTAAACATGCAATATGTAACGCCTGACAAATATCGTGAAGATTCACCAATGTCAATGAGTGAAAACATTACATTTGAATCAACCGACGAAAGAATTCCTGTTTTCGATAAATGGATTGAATGGATGATGACAGACTCGTGGGTTGATCAAGCAAAATCCGACGGTGAAATTGTTCTAGATGTGCAAAACAAAATCATGTTTCCTCTTTATAAAATGGGCAAAGCATACGAAATTGACGGGCTGAAGGTTTTTGCAGTTAACTCTGGTTCATTTATTTCAGAATTAGGAAACGCTATTTGTGAATGGTGTGACGATGATGGATCGTCAGCATATAACTACGCATTAATTTGGCGGTATGATGCACCGAAAGACATTTGTTATGTTAGTATGAGGTCATTACAAGACAACGACGTTGAAGCAGTGGCAAAAAAGAACGGTGGTGGTGGGCACAAAAACGCAGCCGGATTTGAAATGTCATTAACCAACCTATTTCGGGTATTTAGTTCCGGTACCTGGAAGACGTAACCCACGTGCAGAACCATAAGTAGTTAAATTTTTTCTTCTAAGGCGCAAAGCTGGCTTGAGTTGTTCGTGCATTTTCATGTCGTGAAAATTCATGGATTTGCTTCCTATTTCGTATAATCTTTTTTTTGATTGGTTGCTTTGCGTCTGGCAAATGCGAGCAGTTCGTCTTGTGTGATCACCGAGTTGTGATCCGTATCGATTTCATCAAACTTATCATAAGTCATTTCATGAAGCAGTCGTTCCATTGAAGTATTCACATCTTCGATTTTATCAACGTTTTCCTTCAAAATTGCTCCAAACTTTGTAAAATCATCACCACAATTCATTAAACTGTGAATTAGCTGTTGTGCATTTTTCTCAATTAGTACTAATTTGCGATTACTGTCTTGCAAAGACGAAACCTCTTTGCCTAAGTTGAAGTTATTTTCTTTGAATGTTTTGTTTTCGGAACGTAGTTCACCAATACGACCTTTCAAATCTTCATTTGTTCCTTTCAATTCTTTGTTGGTATTTTGCAATTCTTGTTCAACCTTTTCAAGTCTATCTACTTCTATGCTTAATTCTACTATTTGTACTCTAAACTTCTGTAACACTCGTTCAATTCCTAATGAATCAAACATTATAATAAGTGCAGTCAATGCCATTAATCCGGCTATTATATACCGAAAAATAGGAATTTCGTTTAATGCCGGGACGAATGTGAGAATTGCTCCAATCATCGCAGCAATTCCGATAATAATTTTGATAACGCGCCATGTACCTTTGCCGGCGATTTCAGTGAATTGTAAACACGTTCCACAACCCATCGATTGCTGTATATTTTAGCGAATTAAAAAATAATCGATGGGTTTTAATTCACTTTTCTTTTTTAGAATCAGGATACTTCGCCATGAGACTTCCCGGTATGTATGAGTTACTTGTTCCGTTTATACGTGAGTATTCTTCATGAATCCATCGATAAAACTCATCTGCCAGTTCACGATACTTAGGCTTTTTAATAAGTTGTAAGGTGATTTTACCTTGTGTACCCGCTTTTTGACCAGAAACGAGAATATGGGTTGCACGTTGTCCGGCGGGATCACTCCATGAGTAAAGCCCCATCAATACTGGAATAACAGCCAATAAACTAATCTCGGCCAACATCGCAGTTAAATCAGGAAACCATACTTTACTAACCGCAATCACGACTCCAAACACAATACTCAGTGAAGAAATAATGCTTTTCCACATAATATCCTCCTTTTGAAAAGATGATTGTAATCGATCATGCGCCCAAATATCTTTTTGAATTTGACTGTTGAGCCCTTGTAAGTCGTCTTCAAACTTACCACTTTCCCATGAAAGTTCAATGTCGGTTTTTTCTTTTTGATCAGACATTCTATATTTATGCGGACATTTTTCTGATCAAAAAGAAAAAACCCAATATTAGTCAGAAAATATTACGTCTTACAACTTTATCGTATTGTTCTATTTAAAACGAGTGGGTGTGAAAACAAGATGTACAGACCTTATCAACTTACATTTTCCACCACTATATGGTCTTGTACAATAGACATTTCTAAAAAAAAAAAATTGATTTATTCATGCAATAGTATGGCGCCTGTACACTCCAAATGGAACGAGATTTGGAACCAATTCTAACAATCGGAGATCCTCGAATAAATCGAACTCCGTATGATTCTAACAAAGAACGTAACGCCCCAACAATCTTTGTGTACCTTGGGCAATTCAAGTTGCTTCTCTCAAGCATTCTGTTCTTCACAATGTTGTTCATGCGATCGCAGAAGAACTTCACTGTTATTTATATTGGAGCGGCGCCTGGATTATCAATCCCGATCGTCGACCGACTATTCCCTGGTCGTATTTCACAATGGTTGTTGTATGATCCAGGAACGTTCGCGGGGGACTTCTGTAAAATGGTATGTAGCGCTGATCCAAAAAGATTTAAGATCTTCCGCCAGTACTTCACTGCTGAAGTCGCAAAGGAGTTGATAAAGACGATCGTACCTGATGAAACAGTTATTATGTTTGATCATCGAACAGATGACAAATCACGAGCTAAAATGCTCGCTGACTGGAAACTCTCATGTGATACAATTAAATTAATTGCGCCGTGCGCAGCTTGGATTAAACTAAGATTTCCATGGCCAGAAAATGAACAGGACGCGGCGAATGGAATCGGAGGTCAAATCTATATCGAGCCGTGCACTGGTCAATTTAGCGCTGAATCGCGCATGTTCTGTTTTAGTGATGACATTCAGAAATTTTTGAAAGGTGTGGAAACTGTGTACAACCTTCAAGAATATGAACAGCGTATGTTTGATTACAACCTTAATGCACGATGGCAAGTAACAGGGGGAAAGACAATTATGAGTCTTGATCACGGCAATGATGTCCAAATAATCATTCATACAGTGAAGATGTATCTTCGATGGCGTGATGCAAGAGACCCCACGATCAACGAGATAGAAACGTTTGTTCACCAGTGTGAGCAAGATATCGGCACCAGATCTCTTCGTGATACACCGTTAGTTGTGCACCCCGAACTCACACCACAAGAACGTATTAAAGATGCTGATGTGCTTAAAGCAATTCAAAAAGAGCGTTTGCAGCAAGATACCAGGCGTGGTGTTTCAGAAAAAAAGAAATGTACCAAATGTGGCAAGTCGTTTACCCCAAAACAAGTGTTTCACAAGCATTGCAGTGCGTGTAATAAAAAATAGATACTTAATTATTTTTTCTTTGTAGTTCGTTTAACCTTTTTCTCTTCTTTCTTCGCCGGTGCTTTCTCCACGGGTTCTGGTACTTTTTCACCTAAACGTTCTTGTATTTCTTTGTCGGTAGGCTTCATGAGTTCGCGGCGCATAATGGGAATTGTCATATCATTAATTTTCCACACTTCAACCCATCGCGAATTTTCTAGTTGTTTCATTTCGCGAACGAGTTTTAGCGGGCATCTACCATCAAATATTTCTTTCTTCGCCATTTCAATAGGATCTGAATAACCAGTCACATCAGTAAAAACAGGTGCGCCACGTTCAATTTGTGTTGCCCGAATACCAACAGCTTCTGTAAATTCTTCGAGAGTTAGAATCTGACTTGTAATGCGCTGTTCTTCAGGAATAATATATGTAATTAAATGATGCTTGTCAGTCATATCAATCTCATTAAGTGTTTTGTTCTTGAATCGTACTCGTTTGTTTTCAAGATCCCGAAACTCATCGACTTCTTCAGATGCAAATTCAACACTTGATTCTTCATCATCCAAATCATCAAGATCGAAATCTTCTGAATCAACATATGGGTCCTCTTGTTCGTCTTCCATTTTTATTATTTATGTCACAAGAGTGTAAATAATATAAGTTATATAATCAAATTTTGTATTAAACTTATTTTAGATAGAATAAGAAAACATAAAGATGCAAATCAATTGGAGAAAAATAAAGCTAATGCTTTTTATTTGGTATGCATGGTCGCTTATGCACTTGAAATCCGTGTGGGAGTGTTTTGTTTTCTATTCAGGGCTATATCTACCACTTTGTGTCGTTGACTTTGTTGTGAAACAATATTCATTAGATCGTTTAAATGTTGATAACGGCTACGAAACAACTAGGTTGCAATTCTTTAGAATTGAATATCAAATACTATACCATGTAAAACTTCGTTACGATATTACTTCTCGAGCTTTGTGGTTTCTACATTTTGTTGGAAATAACTATACAGACTTTATTAACTATGCTGAACGTGTAATTCCTTGGTATGACATTCATTCTAAAAAGTTTAATAGGGATGCCGAAATAGCGTTTAAGTATATGATTAACGAGTCGTCGGTTAAAATGACACTAACGTGTTATAATCAGTACTTTTGGGAACTGTATGGAGTAGATCCGGATAAACCGCCTATATCATACGATATGATGTTTGATATGATAAATTTCTCGGCACCACAAGTGTCAAATTCCGATGAAGAATAAGGCTGATATTCAGATTTTTTTTTCATTCGCATTGCAAATCCTAATGTTATCGTAGTATAGCCCAAATTCAGGATTTAGGAAGTTTCACGAAATTATAATTACATTAAAAAGATTTTTCACTTAATATCCACAGAAAATTGAAAACTGTAATCACCATTACTTGTAGAAATGGCTAAACAACTCACAGATGCTGATTATATCACCCAATCAAAAACTAATCCGCATGTCAAAAATCTAGAACGGTTTTTAGAAGATGATAGTATTAAGACCCCAAAACATTGCGATTACACAAATATCATTGATCAAGGTCACGGAAGAACTTTTCAAATACCATTCAGAGATCCAGCTGCTAAAGAAGACATTTCATTTGTGCCAGATTTCAGTGATTTGAATAACTTTCAATCATCAAGTGTTTGTAAAGTTCGAGGTGTTAAAACAAAAATGGACCAGTTTTTCGATCTTTTGGAAGCTGCGAGATTATCCGGTGCAACATTAAACTTTAGTGAAAAACAATATTACACTGTTGCCGGTAAAAGTTCCAAAGCATACGTGGCTCCTCAATCTGACTATACAGACGTGCCTGCAAAAGATGAATCTGAGAATGAATCAGAAGATCATTCATCGGCGGAATACGTCTCAGAAGACGCACACTCTGAAACAGAAGAAGAGGAATACGAAGAAATCGTTGACGGTGAGGAAGTCGTTATACCAAAGAAACAACTTGGCGACGATGATTACGAGATTGAAAAGTCTGGTCTGATGATCGATTTTGATATCTTTCAAAGTGTCTCGTACAGACAAGTAGTTGATAGTCATCATTATCAAATGGCTTATGACTTTGCAAAAGCAGTAAGTGAAGTTATTGATTGGAAATATGCGGCCGACAAACACACAGGTATATTAGAAATGTGGGCCGTGTTTATTTCAAAAACAGAGATTATTCCCGTACAACATAAAACGTACGGAAATTGTTACAAAGATGGTTTTCACTTTCTCATGCCTGGTGTTAAGATTAACAAGGCAACAAAGAGATACATTATGAAGAAACTTAGTGATGAAGGAATTCTGCAGAATGTTTTTCGTGGAATGGAGTTTCTTAGTCCATACGATAGCATGATTGATATGAACTCCGCAAACGTCCCCGTGTTATTTCTGGGAAATGCTAAACGCGGAAAAGCCGCGTATATGTTTCATCATTTGTACAGAGTGCAGTTGAGAACTTATGACAGATTGCCTCTTGTTCAAATTAACAATGAATTTGACCCCATTCGTGATTCACGCGGACCTGTTAAGGTAAAACATCCAAGTGATGGCCGCAAATGGGTTACTATGGATCGACCTGTCCAGTTTAAATATAATTTGACATATGAGCTCAGTATTAATTTTGAAAATCCTAACGGAATGATCAAAAAATTAGAATATGACCCATTACCTGAACTTGAAACAGAAATTAATGCCTACTCTGAACGCAGAGCTGGTAATTTGATTTCAGAAAATGAGTTGCGTGAAACTGCAAGTCAAGTTGCGGACTTAACTGTTCGCAGCTCTGAAGCAGCATATCTGCAACAAATTCTCAACATTCTCGCACCGCATCGCGTACGAGATTATGTTGACTGGAAAGCAGTTATTCTTGTGCTCGCTCGTCGTTCACAGGATTACAAGCCCTTAGCTGCATGGTTTAGTCAAAGATGGCCTGGTGCATGGGTTAAAAACGCATCAGCCATGATTGACAGTTTGTTTGAATGGGCGAAAAGCCATTCACCTGATGAAGATGAAGAGTCAACCAAGCATGTACGCGACATTGGTACTATATATCATTGGGCCCGAACAGACAATCCGGACAAGTTTTATGAGATCCAAAACATGAACGCATTTAACGTGTTACGTACATTGATTATGCAAAATGATGGAAATCTCAATGACGCGAATGTTGCGAAAGTCCTGTACACGATGTTCCGCAATAAATTCGTATTTGCAGTTAATCCTTTAGCCAAGACAAGGACTGCTGCTGGACAATGGTATGAATTCGTTCTACCAACTGACAAACTTGGCCGAACAAAAGCACAAGTTTACAAGTATCGAGAAGAAGTATATCCTTATACTCTTGATACATACATCTCTGAAAAGTTACCTGTTTACATTTCAAACGTCAGAGATTGGATTCAAGAAAAACGTGATGCTGAAGATGCCGATGAAGCAACTCAAGCATATTATGATCACGTTTACAAACAAATTAAGAAAACAGCTCAATTATTGGGTAATACCGGTAAATCGGCTGGAATTATTAAAAAATGTGAAAACGAATTTCTCGATCGAGGATTTGTCGAAGCACTTGATACCAACAAGCATATTATTGGTGTTGGCAATGGTGTTTTGCGAGTATTTCCGAAAACAGAGCTTATTCGTCAATATCACAATATTCCGATTTCTCGTTACACAGATGTGGAATATGTTGAATACGATCCTAAAAATCCTTATGTTCCGGAATTAGAGACCGCAATTCGACAATTGTTCGCTGGGGAAGAAGACGCATTTAGATTCACTATGATGTATCTTGCATCTACTCTAGATGGTAGATCAAAGGTACCATTGTTGTTCATTTGGCTAGGTCAAGGTAGTAATGGTAAGTCATTCCTTTTGGAATTACACATTAATACACTACGACTCGTTCCAGTTGGGGGGTACGGGGCTAAATTACCAGTGGAGTTTTTAACTCATCAAAGACCATCTGCAAATGCATCAAATCCTGCAATGATGATGTTGAAATCTGCGCGTTTTGTGTATTTCTCAGAGTCTGAGTCTGGTGACACACTTCGCATGGGAAACATCAAAGAAATTACGAGTGAGACGCTTTCGAGCAGAAATCACCACGAATCTCAAGATAACTTCCGCGCTAACTGTCACTTTGTGTTCTGTTCAAATAACGATCCACGTGTCCAAGGTAGCGATCATGGTACATGGCGTCGTATTTTGATTTACCGATTCAAAATGAAGTTCACACCTGATCCCGATCCAGAAAATCCTTTTGAGAAGAAGCAAGACAGTAAATGGATTGATGTTGTTCCACATCATGAACATTACAAACGTGCTTATTTGAGCATTCTGATGAAGTTTTACGAGGAATATCGCGACAAATACAATTCAAACTTGCATCACGTTTTGCGTGTTACGCCGACAATTCTCAAAGAAACACAAAAATTCCGTAATGAGCAAGATTGTGTTAACAGATTCTGCACCACACAAGTCATTCACGTTGGACCAGAATACAAAGGTGAACCAACCGAGCGCATCCGCTTGGAAGAGCTTGCAATGCTCTATCACAGATGGTATCGTGCTGCTATTGAAGATGTGAACATTTCCAAAGGCGAAATGATGAACTCTCTAAAAGCATCGTGCTTGCAAAAATGGATTGTTGAGCAACATGGACGTGCTAGTCTAACTGAATGTATCGTGCTAGCGCCTAATGCAACACACAATCCCGAAGATGGTGAAGCTGAGCCAAAAGAGCCTGAAGCATTTGGAAGTGACTGTGATGTAAAGTCTGATGAAGAAAAGCATGACAACATTGTTGAAGAGATCTATGACGATTTGGAAGATTAAATTTACAATTATTTTTTATTAGCAGTTGAAGACTTTTACTTTTGTCATTCTTTAACTGAAATTCCGCGACCATGGTTAAAATGGTATGTTTACTCAGATTCATCAGTACTCGGTAAATGCTGTAAAGGACCTAAAGTTTCTATAAAGTCATTTATTAAAGTATGGGATAAACCTACTTCTTTTGAAAAATCTCTTTTTGTCATCCTTTGTAGGTAATACATTTCTCGTAACTCTTGTTTTCGTTCTTCAGACATATTTTTCAAAATGTTATTAATAGCATAAGGTCCTTTCGGGCCTTTCTTTTTTGATGTTGACATTTAAGTCGCTTATACAAATATCCTTTTAAATATTTAACATATAATTAATATGATATAAACCGTTTATATTTATATAAAAAATGTCCAAAAATAGTGTAGAAGAACTGGATGTAGGATTTAGTCTAAAAGGAAAAGTATATTTCATATTTCAACAGGGTGACGATAAAAGATGTAAAATTGGAAAATCTGTAAACCCAAGTAATAGAAAAGATCAATTACAAACAGGAAATCCAGATGAGTTATATGTCTATAAAACATTAGTAGGATATTCGTCGTTAGAAAGCACATTGCATAAAAAATTTAAAGAGAAACGAATAAGAAATACCGAATGGTTTTATTTAACTAAAGAAGAGGTAGATATAGTTATTCAAGAGTATACACCAGTTAAAAAATTTAAAAAAAGCATGGTCCTAAATAATTCTGCATTTGAAAAGGGTGGTAACACAAAAAAAGTTACTAAAAACGTAATTTGTGAAAAATGTAATAAAGGGTTTGAGGATAACGCTCATTTAAAAAGACATCTTCAAAAACAGGTTCCTTGTGATAAAATTTTTAAATGCGAAAAATGTGAAAAAGTATTTCCTAATCAGAGTTCATTATCAAGACATGATCAACGCAAAACAGAATGTATCATGACCGAAATACCTGTAATTGACAGCGATAATATCGATGTTACATGTCATATGTGCGGCAATACATACGCATCCGCATCTAATTTGAGACGTCATAAAAAGAATTGTCCTGTAAAAAATGACCCGTCAGTGCTAATGGACCTTTTGTTAAAATCTGAACAAAAAAGACTTGATGCTGAGAGAGCTCAATTTAATGTTGAAAAACAACTCTTTGAGTTACAAAAAACTGGAGTTGCACCGATACAAATAAATAACATCAATACTGTGAACAACATTCAACAAAATATGTATGTCAATGTTACAATTTGCAACTTTGGCAGTGAAGACTTAAACAAATTAAATCAACAAGATGTAATTAATATACTTAAAGGGCAGGTTGATGATTTTATGACTGGTATGATTGATTATATTTACGCTAATCCTAATCACCCCGAACGACATAATATTTTCTATGATCCAGTACGACAAAAAGTACTGTTTCAATGCAAGATGGATGACAAAATAATTTGGAAATTTGATGATATTGAACATGTTTCAAAACTACTAACAGACAGAATAAAAGATCATATGCAACCTTTGAATAGTCCATATTTTAATACGCTTGCCGGCGCAAAAGACATTGAAACTGCCAACAAAATTCCTCAAATTTTATGTACCAATTGGAACACACCTAAAACAGTGGAAGGAACTAAAACAAGCCTTTCTAAAGTTACAAAAAACGAAGGATTTATGGATAAAGTAAAGATTCTGGAATAATGTACCAGTTGTTGTGTATTACGATTGGCGTATTGGTATTTGAGTTGGTATTTTGCTTCTTGTTTTGCATATTCGAGTTTTGGATCGCCATGGCAATTTTAGCCATGTACTCCGATGCACAAATATTATCCGCTTTCTTACCAATAACAGTTGTTTTAGTGGCGATTGTGAACGCCTGTGAAAGAAGATTAATTTTTTGTCAAAAAACTTAGTTTAAGTAGCTAAGCGCTAGTAATCGAAAAACATCTTTTGGAATTCTCCAACGTTTGCACATCAATGCTAGAGTGAAAATGGCGTTATATTCCATATCAGTCATGGACTTTTTCATTGGTATCTTTTTGTGGGGATGCAACAATTGTACAAATAGGCTTGATCCTTCCATAACACTAAATCCATCACGGCCTGTTCCACGATAACATCCTTGACGATCCATAGGTTCCCAAAAGAAAATACTGTGACTATCTTCATTAGAAGTTTCCACCCAAGACACATTACGCACCTGTACACCGATAAACATGATATTTATCCCACTTCCCACAGTATTCAGAACTGGGAATTCTTCCATGAGTTTCTAAATACATTTTTGATCCCCAGCGCCCTGCTGGTATGTCACAAATGAAAATCTCTACAATCTTAATACCATCTCGAACGGGAATCCAAGAATCATCCATTAAAACCATTAAAAAATTTAATTTATTTTAAATGGCTACGAAAAAAGATGAGCGTCATCGAGACCAACTGGAATTGTTGTGAAAAACCTACCATATCAATAAAGTGTTTAGAATACCATTTCTATAACTGTTATTTTTTCATCAGCACCACCTGTAATTTTTTCTAAGTTACTTTTTGTTAAATACGCCTTAAACTCTGTGTGATAATGTAATTCTAGTTCTTTTAATGTAAACTGAACACGCCGTATACTTGGTTTCTGAGACGGCAACTCCAAACGCTGATAGTCTGGTTTAATGTCTGTAATCTTTTGATAAAGTATGATCTGGTCCATTTGATATAATTATCAAATATATCAAAAAAATTAAAGTATTTTTAAATCTTATTTACAAGATGTTGTCTTTTTTGTCATCAATTTCAACAGGTACTTCCACAGGTGTTTCCACAGGAGTTTCAGCAACTGCTTCAACAACCACATATTGCTGAGCATAAGGAAGTCTTGCAAAATCAGCAGGATGATCGTAGCGTAGCTTGGGAAGATTAAGCGGAGTTGCACTGTCGTAAAGAATCACTCCTTCTTCGTCGGCAAAACGCTCATTCAAATGAGTAAATGAATCGAATGTCACAATGCATGCAGAAACATCTTTGGCAAGGTCCATACGTTCTTTCTCAATGTACTGGTCTTCTGTCAGGTTCTTTGGAAGAAACAATGATTGGTACCATTTGGGTTGATAGATAACGTCAGGTTGCTTATGTTCCATAAAGAGAACATTTGATGGAATGGCAATAACCTCGACAGAGAATTGTTTCTCAACAAGGGTTTCCACAACTTCACGATGTCCCCAGACTTTTCCTGGTACAATTCTAGTAACGTCGTACTTGCGCCAGACATTCAATCTGTCAGTCGAGCTTTCAACATCACGAGTGATAAAGTGTTTCTTAGGAAATGTGGTGACCTTGCGAAGGAATCGTTTCTCACTGAGAACATATCCTTCAACAGGATTAAATGCTCCATTATCCAATCTGGAGAAGCCCTTTTCCTTCATTTCAGTCTCACGCTCCTTCAATGCGTTTTCTAAAAACTTAGCAGATCGTTCGCTGATTTGTTTCGCAACAAAGCCCATGTGCAGCGATTCATCGATGAGGCATCGCTTGGCGTACTCACCACCATCAGCATCAGCAACATATCCACATGCGTAATCTTCCATCGCTTCTAATGCATTACGTCTATCCGTAAACGCCGGTTGCACAGCATATGCGTTTTTTGTTTTGGTGAAATCTCTCTTTACAATTGTATAGTAATTTGAGGGCTTCGACATTCTTGATTATACTTATATGATTATAAAATATAATAATTAGTCTTTAAATCATTTTAAAAAAAATAAAATAAGCTGTTACTTTATTTACTTTTAGCCTTTGGAAACGTACCTCTTACTCCTTGTGTTTTGCCATCCACGTTTTAACACCATTTGAAATAAAATCATCCAAAGTGCTCTCTTGCTCTTCCCAATCCGTTACCATCATATTCGGGTCAATACGGTCGTGAACTAGATGGCAACCAAATTCTTTGCAAATCTTTAGATGATCCTCTTCGTATGCATTGTATAATGCGACGAAACTTTCTATGATGTGTTCCATATAAACTGATCTAATCATGTTGCTAAATTCACCCACGAAAGTATCAATCTTGCCAACGTGTAACAAGTACATCAGATAATCAGGGATAGCGTATCGGAAATCGGTATCTTGATTTGCCAAGTCTACAAATAACTCCTCCAACACATCCACTAATGTTGCCAGCAAACTCACTGGTCTGTGAACAGGTTCATCCGAAAAATGCGTTTCAAGACTCATGGTTGTTTATGGGTATTTTTTCAATTTTATAATTATGTAAGCCTAATCAGTCCTCAAACTTATACAGAATTTTCATTTGGCGTACGGGTTTAACCAAACAAGTTAACTTGATCATGCTAACACTGGTTGGCCTACGTGGGCCGATAAAAAGTCGACATAGTAAGCCTAATCAGTCCTCAAACTTATACAGAATTTTCATCGGGCGTACGTGTCCAACCAAACAAGTTAACTTGATCATGCTAACACTGGTTGGCCTACGTGGGCCGATAAAAAGTCGACACAGTAAGCCTATTCAGGTCTCAAACTTATATAGATTTTTCATCGAGCGTACGGTCCAACCAAACAAGTTAACTTGATCATGCTAACACTGGTTGGCCTATAGTGCGCGGTCAAAAAGTCGACATAGTAAGCCTAATCAGGTCTCAAACTTATATAGATTTTTCATCGGGCGTACGTGTCCAACCAAAAAAGTTAACTAAAGTGCTGTAAGCAAAGGGGAATCCCCTTCAACAAAAAGTTAACCCTAGTGCCGTAGGCAAAGGGGTTTTAGAAGGGGAAGCCCCTTCACCCATTCAAGTGTCAAAATGTGGGTCGATGGGAACGTATCCATCCATGATGGAAATTAAACCGACTGATGCTTGGTAGATACCAGTACCGGCGTTTTGTTTTAAGGTAACCTCGTTAAATATGATAAAACGGGGATTGCTGTCTCCTTCACGATTAATATTTTTTCGACCTGTTACAAGTGGATTATCTATTGGTAAATAATTATGTGTTTGGCGACTAATATACGCTTTAGCTCGCGGGTTCCACTCTGCTAAATTTAGCTTATACCCTTCAAAAATACACTGCTTTAGTGTTTTTACACGTTCTGTTAAATCACGTTTACCGCAATTATTATAACAACTTAGAACATGTCGCAACTCTTTATCATGATTCTGAAATGGATTAAATCCAATCATCGCTAATGTTTGAATTACTTGGTCGCGCTCTTCTAATGCATTAATAAGTGGTGTAAATCCAATTCCGCGATTGTTACACCATTCCTCCAATGTTCCCAAATCCTTATTAGATTCACCAGAAAATTGCCGTTCAACTTGATCCTGAAATTCATAGAAAATAAGTAGTGTGTTAATGAAGTCATCAGCAATCAACAATGAGTTATAAAGACTAACGTAGTTTGGTACATCAAGTTTTGCCTTATCTGTCAAATCACTAATACCAGCATTTAGTTGCTCAGCAGTAGCCCGATTCTTTCTAAGTTTTCGCGGAAGTAAATTATCACCTTGATTAATTAACGCGGCAATAGTGACTAGATCAGAGACAGGTGCTTTCCATGCGTAACCAGACAGTATCATTTTAATACTTTCCATAGGAATATAACGGAATTTATTCATAAGAAAACCAAGTGCAGTCGGGCAGCTATTTGAGTCAATAGCACCAAGAACAAATAACTTTTCCAAACTCGCATGTAAACTATCTGCAGATGGGAGACTTAGTAGATCAAGTTTTGTGAGATCAAACTTTGCCGATTTAAATAATTTTTGTATTTCAATTCTGGCTTCTTTTACCTGGTATTTTGTTTCTTGGGGAGGTCCGAATAATTCAACTGGTTTGTATTCATTCGCCTTGTTTTCAGGGTCCATTTGCATAATAATCAAGTTTAAAAGTGTGTGCGTAATGTCTTCTCGTAGCATACCGGGTAATTCATCATTTAGTAACATATTATAACATTCTTCAGTAAAAAGCGGGAAGCTGTATCCCGGTGCACGACGACCTGTTCGCCCTTTTCTTTGTGTATGAATGCCTTTTGTAATCGGCTTTAAAATCAGTGCAGACGCATCCATAGTTGGTGCAGCTTCTTGCGATTTGTGCATACCAGAATCGATTACATGCTTTAACGCTTTATAAGTAATACCTACTTCTCCCACGTTTGTTGCAATGATTATTCGGCGCGACGGTTTTTTAAGTTCGACTTTCGCTTCCTTACCAGATCGTACTTCCACCACAAGATCTTCAATTTCTTTGTTTAAATATGTGTAATCCAGCTCACGGCGTTTTACTATTTCACTTGTTAAACCAATTGGAAGCACCGGGTATTTTTGGAAAAATGGATGTCCGGCATTTAACTCATTAATCCGTTTTTTGATATCGTCCACGTCTTTTGCACCACTAACGAATATAAGGATATCTCTGTAAAACGTGCTTTCTTTCACCTTCTTCTCCATATCCTCCTTGATCATCAAGCGTTCATTATCTTTAAACTCTGGGTTATGTTCAACGCCAAAATCACCGGCAAACTCTTCATGAATTTGCACAATTCTATCAATAGCAGCATTTATCATATCTTTCGCTTCGTACTTTAAAAACACTTCATGAATAGGGTGGCTTGTTTGACCCTTGACATTAATAATGTTTTGGTAACGATCTGGTTTTTTAATACCATCCAAAACCCAGTCACAATATCGAACTGTGTCAAACGTAGCACTAGTAATAATAATAAATGGACAGAGTGGGTTTTTATAATTACGATAAACGAATGCTTTCATTGCAGACATAACGATGTCCGTATCAATACTACGTTTATGCGCCTCGTCAATAATAATAAATGCATACTTTTTCATGAAATCCTCATCGCTCATAATGTTAATTTGTTGCATTAAAACACCAACAGTCATGTAAACGACGCCGCGTACAGGTACAACAGCTATAACACCCGTTTGATATCCGATGTTCTCACCTAATTCTAATGGTGTGCGACTTGATTTACCAGCTTTTTGGAGGGCTTCCTTTGTCTGAAATGGAATAACCGAATTAACAGGAACGTCGATGGCATTATAAACTTGTGGTTGTAAACATGCAGTATTCCGTTTATCTTCTTCAAAGAAAATATGATAAAGTTCTGGTGGCAATACTGCCGACTTACCACTCCCAGTAGCTGATTGTAAAATCAGTACTCGATCCGTGACATTCGTATTCTTTTTTTTCCGGGCTTTAACCCAGTCAATAATATAGTCAATAGGTACGTATTTGTCGAGTTGTTCTTGAGGCGGGCTCCATTTCGTAGCTAAAAGCCCACCTGGACGCATTAATGTAGGAACTGACATCACTTTTCTTCGATACTTTTGATTATGTCGCTAACTTTCTAATCTTATATATATCAAAAGAAATTATCATGTATGTTCTACTATTGTTAATTGTTTTAGTACTAATCCTTTTAAGTTGGTCAAGCTTTGAAAATGCCATGAAGGGATTTTTAGTCTTCATCATCGGGTACTACGTCGGCAAAAATTTTGCCCTGTTAGACATATACACCCCCGCTGGATTGGATACAGGATTCGAGCAAGATGTTCGTTTACTTCAAACGGCAGAAACTATTACAGAATTAGTCCTTTAATAAAAATGATTTAGAAATATAGTGTACAAAAGTACTTTGACAGCGTTAGCGGAATGGACAATTATTGTGAAGTGTGTTTAGGGTTGAGGGAGGAAATTACTAGCGGTTCATCGCTGCAATTTAAGTGTAATAAATGTGGAGAGGTTTATGATGCGAAACCGGAGCAAACTTTACTTGTTAGTGAAGAGATCAGTGGTGCTGATTCAATCTCGAAATACAAAAACAGCATTCGCGTCACAGCGCACGACCCAGCAAATCCACGTACTGATCGCGAATGTGATAAATGCAAACAAAAAATTACTTCATACCAGCGATTGGGTGAAAAAAAGAAGTTAGTAATTGTTTGTGAATGCGGAAACATTATGAAATAAAGGGATTGCACCCAGTTTATTTTTTGATCCACGGTGGTTCGTCCTTCAAATTTATCTTGCAACCGCAATGGGCGCAGAAACGAACCTCTTCAACAGGGGTGATTTTACCACAGTCCTTGCAGGTAGAACCTGTTTTCTGAGGGACCTTCTTGCTCGCAACACACCCCATTCGTTTTCTGGTCCTAAAAAAATCAGTTTTTTATATCAATTGTCTCATCACTAAAAGTCTAACGTCTTTTTTAAGACCTAACCTCCGTCCTACTAATTCCCAAATGAGGACTTCTTTTTTCTGCTCATCGTCCAATCCGTGATAATTTCGATATTGAAATTCACCCCACTTGCGAATTGTCCTGTCATGACTTCCCGAATACAGGTGATTATTCCAAACGGTTAAACAATTGACCTCGTCGATATGACCTTTGAAAATAGCGACACATTCGCCTGCTTCAGTCCATTTGCGAATTGTATAGTCACTACTTCCCGAATACAAGTAGTTATTCCAACCTGTTAAACATCGAACAGAACCGGTATGACCATGGAGTGTTGCGATGCAACTGCCGTTTTCATCCCATTTGCGGATTGTATCGTCAGAACATCCTGAATACAGGTAATTATTCCAAACAGTTAAACACCAAACATTACCTGTGTGACCTCGGAGAGTTGCTACGCATTCATCGTTTTCGTTCCATTTGCGAATTGTCCCATTGGCAAATCCCGAATACAGGTGGTTATTCCAACCCGTTAAACACCAAACCGATTCATCAGGACTTTGGAAAATAACGACACATTCACCAGTTTCGTTCCATTTGCAAACTGCCTCGTCATAACTTCCTGAATACAGGTGATTATTCCAAACGGTTAAACAATTGACCTCGTCGGTATGACCTTTGAAAATAGCGACACATTCGCCTGCTTCATCCCGTTTGCGAATTGTATAGTCACGACTTCCCGAATACAAGTAGTTATTCCAAATGGTTAAACAATTAACAGCCTTTGTATGACCGTTGAAAATGGCGACACAACTTCCTGTTTCGTCCCATTTGCGAATTGTCTTGTCATGACTTCCTGAATACAGGTGGTTATTCCAAATAGTTGAACACAGAACACCATATGAATGACCGTTCAAAGTAGAGATGTCGCAAAGAGGGATCATTTGAAAAAGTCCTTCAAATTTATCTTGCAACCGCAATGGGTGCAGAAACGAACCTATTCAACAGAAGTCCTTGCAGGTAGAACCCGTTTTCTGAGGGACCTTCTTGCTCGCAACACACCCCATTCTTTTTCTGGTCCTAAAAAAAATCAGTTTTTTATGTCGTTAGTTTTTCCGGACTATGTGTGCTCGATATGACGTTCCATAACGTATGCATAATCATCTTCAAAGCCTTGATCTGCAAGATATCTCTCGATGTCATCGAAATCATTACTAGCATATTCAACGATGTATCGCATAACAACAAACTCGTCCCATCTAATTTCGTCATAACTCCAAATGCTATTTTCTGTAATTTTTCCATCTTCACCTGTTATTATTCCTTCAAAATCCATCATAGGTTCACTATATTCTAAAGTAAATCGCAACATTGGATACTTTTTAACAATAGCTTCGAACCACAGTTCTGGTGTACTCCATGCTGTTTCGAAGCTATAATTTAAACTCTGTTCAAAATGTACTTCTACATCACGTGCATCCCACTTAGTACCCCATTTGTAATAAATGGCTTTCTACAAATGTTAATTTGGATTCGCCGCTTCTATTTTCATCATAAAATTGTTGTAGAAGATCTTGATCACCTTCTACAGTTAATTCGTTGCTGCACCAATTTGGCATTTTGTATATCAAGGATGAGTATTTCATTTTAAAACTCATATGTTAAATGATAATTGGTGGTTATTTCGCATTTAAAAAATTACACAATATACATCAAGGTGTTACAATGGACGATTCATTAGTACAAAAATTGGGATTGAATCCCAATGACGATCCATTTGTAAATGCACGACGATTTGTTGACTATCAAGCAAAAAGAGTACATGAAAATGCGTATACGACGTTTAATCAATATGTACACCCCGATGCAGATAAGCGCGCAGCTGGAAAAGAATTAACAGAACTAATTACCAAAGAGATGAATGAACTCGGATCATCCGCAGCAGTTTATAAGATGATTTCTGGTGGAAATCCAGAGAATATGTCTGGTGATGACAAACTGATGTACGATGACTTAATCAATAACATGCGAAGAAATGGTTGTCATTTAGATGAAGCGACCAACGCGCGGTGTAAAGAAATTTCTGAAGAAATCATTAAACTATCGAGTGATTTTAATAAAAATGTGACGGAAAGCCTTCCAGTTGTCGAGGTCGGTGATGAACTTGCCGCACTTAGTGACTTTTGTAAGAAATATGGGGTCGTAATACCAGAAGATAACATTTTGCAGTTTCGTGGATATGGGCTTTATACAAAAATTATGAAGTTTTGCCCTGTTGAAAGTGTCAGACGTAAAACTTTCATTAATTTCTCAAATGTAGCAAAAGACAATTTAGAAATTCTTGACAAACTTCAAGCCTTACGTGATGAACGCGCCGCTCTTCTAGGGTTCAAAAATCATGCAGCATTTATTCTTGATAATAATTCTGCAAAAACACCAGACGTTGCTTTAGAATTCTTGGGTAATTTTCGATCAGAAGTTATGAAACATGCTGACAAAGAAGACAAGAACATCTGCGAAACTCTGGAAATTGACCGCGCTGATTTACATAAAGTTTATAATTCTGGCTACTATATGGAGCAGTATCGAATTAAGAAATACAATGTTGATGCAAATGAATACAAACAATACTTTGAATTAGAAAGTGTACTAAATACAATGATGCAAGTTTACGAAGGATTTTTCGATGTCACATTCGTCAAGGTTGCTGCAACAGTTGGTGAATCATGGCATCCAGATGTGCGTACATTTAGTGTAGTGGATAACAAAAACAAAAATTCTGGAGCTTTTCTAGGAATTATTCACTTAGATCTTATGGGGCGTGACGGCAAATGGCAGCACCCTAGTAACTTCCCGCTCATGCGTCGACATGAATATCTTGAAAAGAGAAGTGACAATTCGTCGTCAGATACACCTGTACAAGCGCTAGTTACTAGTTTTGAGAAGACATCAAACGGACCAGTGTTACTCTTACATAGTGAAGTAGTGACTTTATTTCATGAGTTTGGGCATTCTATGCATGAAATTTTAAATCAGAAAAAGTATTGTACAATTGGTGCCACAGCGGTTGCTCCTGACTTAGTCGAAGTTCCAAGTATGTATTTGGAGTATTTGATCTGGGACAAAGCCTTCCTGCGAAAAGTTGGTCGACATTACAAAACTGATAAGCCACTTACATCTGACGAAATTGACCGTCTTGTGAGCACGAAACACATTGGCTCAGTAAGTTACTTTCTTAAACAAATTGCATATGCACTGTTTGATTTGCAATTCCATTCCGGGCGTGCCAAAACCAGTGACTTCTCAGCGATGGTTTATAAGAATTCAGACATTACAGGCCCGCCAACTGCACAGATTGCTAGATTTGTCCATCTCGTTGGATATGACGCCCGATATTACACATACATTTATGATCAATCATATGCTGCAATGCTTAACGCACATATGGGACTACCAAGCTCAAAGAAAGTCAACAAAAAAGATTATTTAGAGTTTTTACGCCACACAACTGACGATGGATTGGAAAAGCTACTTGGAAAAAATGATCCATCTATTCTCGTAAAAGAGGTATTTTCTTTTAAAAACTGAAACAATGAGTCAAAAGCCAACATCAGACTGTGGCGGAATAATGGAACTCGTTTGCGTCACTCCATTCGAAATCAAGCATGTCCTCGGCGATACGAGTGCAAATTGAAAAAATGATTATAAATTTCTTTTTTAAAAAACATGTCGACGTATTATACACATGATAATGGCGGGCGACCGTTTAAGGTTGTTGTGACTGATGATGTGCACGTATTCAGGCAGTGGAATAAAAAAGAACATACTGACGACAAAGGCGATGATGGATATCATAAAATGCCGTGTTTTACATGTTATAAGCCGTTGCGAGTGATGATTGGTGAAAGTCCACAAAATGAGATGACAGAATTCAGTGGGGGATATGGTCCAAAGTTTAGCGGAAATAGCATTCTTATTCATGAAAAAGATCATAATTATGTTTTGATAGGAGAAAAAATTATTGAATTTACCACAGAGGTGCGAATTGATGAATTTGTTTCACCAGTAGGCAATAATGATGTACCTTATCCATGGGCTCGTGATGCATTAGGAAACACGTACTTATTCGTTTTCAATGTCATTCTTGGACCGTCATGTCAATGGAAAGATGACCCATATCAATATTATAACAGACATGACTTAATAACCACCGATTTAGGATGTGTTCCGCCTATAAAGCCTACAATAAGATTTAGAGGTGTGATAGGTTTTCGTGTAGGAAATGAAGATTACACATTGCGATACCATCCACATGCCGGAGCTGATTACGACAGAATAATGAATTGGGATGAAGGAATGATGGTTTTCAAATTTGCCAACACCGAGCAAATTATGTCTCGTGATGCTTATATTGAATTCATGAATGCTTTTGGACAAGAAAAACATTTTCGACCATTCATATTCAATACAATCCATGATCGGCTTTGGTAATTTTAAACTAAAATTTGGTCTAATTTTTTGGCTTTTTTTCATGTGGTCAAAAGTTGAGGTTTAAAAAAGATATAGATTCAAAAGTCTCCATAAAATCTGTCGACCCGACTTGGATCCTCAACAGCCATCTCTATAAAGTCTAACTGTCATATAATTAGCTTTTATATTCCTACTTTTTAAGAATCCGAGCACGGATTTGACATCCATACATCCTGTAGTGTACATAATATTTCTTAAAAAAGCAAAATGAGTAAAATTACTTATACTTTCTTGGATTTTAAATTTGACAAATATCATTTAAAAAGATATTTATATAGTTATATAAAAGTAGCCATTCTCTTTTGAGTTTAAAAATTTACTAAACTCAATTCAAACTCATTAACAATCTACTCCGAAGCAATATTATATATTTTTAGGTATTTTAAATCTTATAAATAAGATTTAAGCTTTTCTCTTTTGAGTTTAAAAATTTACTAAACTCAATTCAAACTCATTAACAATCTACTCCGAAGCAATATACAAAATTTTATAATGTCTGTAACATGTCCAAAATGCAACAAATCTTTTTCTTCAAAAGGATACTTAACAAGACATTTAAACCAAACAACGGCTTGTAATCAACCTATTAATTGTAAAAAATGTGGAAAAGAATTTGAGTCACAAGGACTGCTTAATAAACATTACAGTCGCAAAACACCTTGTGTTGATGAGGAACCAGAAGAAAAAATTATTAGTAAATGTGAATACTGTGATGGGATATTTTCCAGTGTTTCAAATTTAAATAAACATATGAGAACTGTATGCAAAGTACGAAAACGCGAAACTAAACTAGAAAAAGAAATGGCGGAATTAAAAAATATGATAAAAACATTGGTTGAAAATCAGGCGAGTAGTGTTACTATAAATAATATGATAAACACCGTTCAGCAAAACATGTATGTCAATGTTACAATTTGCAACTTTGGCAGTGAAGACTTATCTAAATTAAACCAGCAAGACGTGATTAATTTGCTAAAAGGACAAGTCGATGATTTTATGATCAGAATGATTGAATATATCTATGCGAATCCTGAATATCCAGAACGTCACAATATTTTCTATGATCCAGTACGACGAAAAGTATTGTTTCAGTGTAGAGTGGACGACAAGATAATTTGGAAATTCGATGATATCGAAAATATTTCAAAACTACTAACAGACAAAATAAAAGATTATATTCATCCCTTAAATAGTCCATATTTTAACACACTAGCAGGAGCAAAAGACATTGAGACTGCTAACAAAATTCCTCAAATTCTATGTACAAATTGGGGCACTCCTAAAACTGTTGAAGGCGTCAGAGAGAGTTTAACAAAAGTTACAAAAAACGAAGGCTTTATGGACCAAGTGAAAATTCATGAAATTGAGTAAAGACCGATTATGTAATTTTTTGTTTTTTGCATCATCCAGTTCTTTTGGAGGAGTAATAATATCGGAGGATCACAATTCTATTAACACGTAAAATAAGGAACTTTTAAACATTGAATTTTGAAATTTGTTTTAAAAAAACAAATGATGAGTTGTACATGTCTTCAATTTGACATGGAAGGTATACAAAAAATATGTGTGGTTTGTAAAACAATCAAAAAGACTACTTCAACCAATCGACCGAACGAAAATTTACGTTCAAAAATTGCCGTTGACCGGCCACGGTTACAGCCCGGCATGTAATATTTTTTTGTTTTCGCCAACTAATTACTTCATTGAACACACGACATTTTATAAGTGAGTTTGTATCTATAAACTCCTTGTTCTCCTTGTAAATCTTTTCTAATGATGGTTCGGATAATTGCCCGGATTCACACAACTCGTCAATTTCTGTTAGTATATTCTTTTCTTGTTCACATAAATCGGCGACACATACAGGATTTTCTACCCAAGTATTTTCGTCTTTACTTAAAAGCTTTTTAATAACGTAAATTAGCATAGCAGTCAATGTTGCACCCAAATGTAACACAACAGAGTTGTGCATTCCCATAATGTCTTGATGAACGACGGCGGAGATTCCTCCTATAGCAATACATGATGCAATTCGACGCTTGTCAGATATAATGGTGGATAACGCAACCCACCAAATTGTATATCCAACATGAATTGATAAAAACTGTAACATTGGAAAAATTATGTCCAAACTATACCTGTGCATCGGTACTATTAATATATAAAAAATAAGAAAAATCTTGAATTCTTAATTCACCGGTTTTTTGGGCGACCTATTGTACGATCATCTACAACGTTGCGTATAATTCCGCAGAATCAGCTTCTTCTTTTGCTTCTTCAACTTCTTTTTTCGTATCTGGTGATGTTATGACTCCGCGACGTTCCATTTTCTCTTCTCTAACATCTTCGCTAATACGATCAATCTTGTCTTCAATAGGCTCTTTCTTCAAATATTTTTGATACTCTTCCCAGTTTTTTATGCCCGACTTGTCCATAGGTATTTTGTGTTCTAATATGTAGTCAAACTTCACATTTGGTGGAAAATTATCATATTCACGAATGTTGTATTTTAATTCATTTCTGTATGTAAATAAGTCAACAATAGCAATCGGTTTTTCAGGGTCGTCACGTCTAGCGGCTTTTTCATCAAAATGTTCAATTAGCGCATCGCGGAAACATTCGTTAATAATCGTACGATTTGGCCATTCAATATCGCGCGGTTCGCGTATTTCGCGGCGGAATGCTCGCTGCATTTCAATTGTGAGGAATTTCAATGCCATACTGACTATTTTGTCTAATAAAGTAGCAACTTCAGGGTCGTGTTTTATTTTATCAAGTAAAGATTGAATACCACGCATTAATTTATAAGTATCAATAGCAGTAAGCAATTTAAATGCTAAGTCAAAGTTTTGTAACAGCAGTGCTTCTAATTGATCTTTATGTGATTTAAAAAAGTCCGGAATTTCATGTTCCAAAGTTTGCATCATTCTACGACGTTGATGAGAAATGAATTCTTCTGCACGATTCTCAGGAAAATCCTTCATTAGCTTCTCTCGCCCGACAAATCCCCGACTAAAATCAATAATACATGAATACCGTCCATAATGCGGAAAGATGTAGACATCCGATAAATCTGACTTACCCTCACTCGAAAGATCATAAATAGTATGTGCGTTTTTTACTGCTGGTTTACTTTCAGGATCAAATGTATTGGCATAGTAAGGCCTTGTTGCATATAAAGTCACATTATTCAAATGGAGATCACTGTGTATCACTTGAAACTTAGTATTAGCACAGTATAACGCGTAAATGTATTCAAATAAGTATTTACGTGTTATTGCGATGTCTATAAATAGGGGTCCTAGCTGTTTAACATACCATGGTTTTGTTAACATTACAGGCATATCACCTATAGTACGTCCTACATGTTCTACTAACGAGCACAATGTCACTGGTGCAAGAATAATCTCTTTTTCAGCATAAGTCATCGGAACTTCAATAGCTTCACTCATACCTTGCATTTTATAACTAATGTAAACTTCTTTTCCGTCTTCGTCTGTTCGAAACGTAGTTCTTCGAGCTATCTCTAGTTTTTTTAAAATATCAGTTGCAACTAGCGAATGTTCTAACTTTAAATGAGAGATCTTATTATCCCAAATTTCTGAAGAATTAGTTGATATATAAAACCAATCAACAAATATAGGAAATCCTGGAGTGATTCCATTAATCACAAGATCACTTATAAAACTACTAATGTACATTTCTCTCCATGGAGCAAACTTGATATTGTCTGGATCTTCTACATCTAAAACTCGTAATGGAATAAGTTTTTGTCCACAAAAAGCTGGGTTGACTTGATGTCCTGGATAGGGCATTATATGTCCCATTAGAGCGTTAAAATCTCCAGAATCTTTAAAAATTTGCTCTTCTAGTGGTTTAATTTGTTTATGATAAAATTGTTGATCTTCTTTAGCAAACATAGCCTGTTTAAACCCTGGAACTAAGTGATTCTCTTGCGACCCATCGTCGTATCGTTTATACTCTAGTAACCATGCTGCTACGTATAATTGAATGACAATTCGTTCTGTGTCAATTTGTTCAAGAAACTGTTGCTTGATCCTATCAAAGTCTCTTGCCTTACTCAATGCAAAAGGAAAGAAACTTTCTGCTTGAAGCGACATATGTTTTTTTCCAAACCATTTAACTATTTGCTCTTCAACTACAGTAGTTAACTTCTCAAATAGTTTCATCACATGTTGAAATTGCTTAATACTAATAAACCTAGCCCTGTATTCTCCATCCGCTGATTGAAAAGTTGGACCTATACAAACATAATCATGAGTAAAGCCTTTTTTGTTATCGTCTTGGTGCGAATACAGAAAGGCAAAACTAGTGTGAAATTCTACTGTTCGATCCTTACCCATAGACTTGGAACGGTCAATTTTAAAAACTGTACATATTTGCTCCACTTTTCTGGGGGTGATATGATATTTCAAATTATCTAAGACTTCATGCCTCCAAATAGAACTAAATGCGAAAACAAATTTATTTAATGATTCTGCAAGCCATCCAGAAGTTCTTTTTTTAAAATCTGACAATCCAATATTTTCGGCATATTGCTTTTCATACCAACGAAAATATGCGTCCATCTATTTCAAATATATTTGAAATGTATCGAAGAACTTTTATGTATATTTGAATGAAAACTGTAATTTTAAAACAAATTGAATTTTTCTTTCAGTCTTACTACTTTGAGAGTAATAAACCAATGAATAAACAAATTTTAATGAACAAACATACACCAAACTACTTTGGTTATGATGATCCCAGCGGATCAACCACTACATCAAGTAATGGTTCCGGTGGTAAATAAAAAATTGAAATGAAATAACTCACTTTACTCTCAACATGTCTGATCGCAACTATTCAGAATCAATTCCGCTTCCGGAAGAATCGTTTGGACCTCGAAAACTAAAACATCAAATCAATAGCTGGGATGGTTGTCCGAATCCACCAGTCTATGATTGGCGATCAATCGACGGCCAACGAAATGTATGCAACATCTCTAATAACTCATACCGTTCGCATGAAGTTGTTAGAGGACATCAAAATACAAATACAGAAAGTTATTGCTACACAGATTATCAACAGTCGCCTGAAATCCAGTACGGACATCAAAATCCAAATACAGGAAGTTATTACTACTCAGATTATCAACCACTGTCACGTGAAGTCCTATACGGATATGATGATCCGAGTGGTGTAACAACTACAACCAGTAGTGGTTCCGGAGGAGAATGGTAAGTCAAAAACAAAAAATCGGGGAGAAACCGAAAATCAAGATCAATAGTGTATATAAAGAGAATCTCTAAATCTATTTAATCTTTTTTGTAATTAAAAAACTGATTTTTTTCACATTATAAATTCGACAATGCAGTCAGAGTTCTTTGATACTGAAAAAACTGTTTCGCGAGTAGTCATCAAAACGTCTAAAGGGTAACTTGGTGAATACTTGAGGTTTGATCCCCCTAATGTCAATAATCCAGCCCCATTGCTAACACATGGTGTTGTGTGTTTTGGATCAGAAACGGACCCAATGCATATCACCGACCAATCATTCATGTCCGCCAATTGTCTGGTTATATGGTTGCGTCACGGATCGAGATGCATTTCTTGTTGACAATGCGCAGCGTCTCTCTAGCCAGTTTGCCATAACATTTGAGCCTGTTGAGCTTGAACGTCCAGTTCTATGGACCGCAAACCAAACAACACATCGTGCGGGTGATGCCATTCCAAAATCAAAAAAGAAATAATTTTTTAGTATTTACAAAGCATTAATTTACCCAAGAAAATGATGTTCAATGTTTATGACATCCGCAGTTGCAGCCGGCGGATTTTGCTCTGGAGGCAACGTGCAAGTTCTTGGCCTTGGCCTTGAGAGCAGCTCGATTACGACGAACTCGCTTATCTTGAACGAGTTGTTCCTGTTGACGGTTCTTACAACGAATACATGCACGTTGTAATCCATTCTTAACATGTTGAAAGAGAATCATCCCCTTATCACCCAACACACTTAACATAAATATCGCAAGGCTAAGAATACTCAATGCTGTCATTAGTTTTTTGTACACATCGTCACTAACCTTCCCGCGCTTGTGTAAGTCATTAATAATGTGCTTTGCAAGCAACTTTCCTTTCGCAGCTTTCACATCACCAGTCCATTCAGCAAACACTGCCACGGCATCGATAGCCTCCATCACAGCCTTGATAATCCATGCAACATTATCTTCACTTACCATTCCATCGGTTAGGATATCTTCAACTTGTTCCATAACAATATCATAGGCATTTTTCATTTCAGGATCAAGCTCCTCAAGATCGGCATCGGTTGAGAGAGCAACCATCTCATTTTCGGGTTCAACAACGTTATCAGCCATTTATACAAATATATAGATATGAATATATAATATTTATTTGGAAATGAACAAGATAAGTAGTGAAGTTGATTCATTGTTGGAATCCGATGAGGTATCTCAAATAGATGGTCTGCATTATACATCTCGAAGTCGCTCATATTCGAATGTGCATGAATATGAGCGCGAGAAACCACCTTTAACGAAAAGTATCTCTGTGCGAGGTCTTGAACCTGATATTTCTAAACGACGTCATAAATATGAAGAGCGTGCCAGACGAAAATCACATGAGCGAGAACTAAGACGGAGTATTGAAGATTCTCTCGAAGAGTCTACTGAAACTCGTAGAAAGACTTCCAAACACACCCCTCAAACACAAGAAACACAAAAACAAACAAAGAAAAAACCGGATTCCCCTAAACCGGAAAAGAAAACGAAAAAGTCTTTAACAAAGCGGCTAAAAGAGAAAGTGACAAAGAAAAAAGAAACTGATGAAAAAACAAAAAAGGTGACAAAGAAAATCGATGATAAACAACCGCCTCATACCAAGGAAGAAATAATTAAGTTAACAGACGGATTTATTCCAATTCCACGCATTAAATGGGAGACAATAGAAGCTGGTTGTGAAATTAAGTGGATGAACGAAAGCTCTGGTAGAGTTAGTGATAGAACAGCCTTTTATTGGTATCAAAAAGAAAATAAAGATGGTAAACGATTCTTTATGTGTGGTCCAACCTCACAATGTGACATGAAAACACCGTGGATTAATAAACAAAAATTTCCGCTATTTTGGGATAAACTAAAGAAGTTGTACGTGCGTGAAGATCCATTCACACAGGGATTACGCCTTGCAATTGACAACCGCACATATCAATTAAGTGACATCGCACATTTTCTTAAACTCAAATTTGGTGCTGAATTTGAACAATTTATAAAAAACCGCGAATTTGACAGACAAGCAAAAAGTTCAAAACACTAATATAGATGTGGCGCATCTTCTTTGTTATTCTGTTGTTTATTATTTTGAGCTTTTTGTACTACGGAGAAGACACTTCAAAATATAAGCAGGAAACTGACGAATTTATTACATGGAAGTTTGATCAAGATATTGGAAGTAATGAAACGGTTGAATTAGCTTTAAATATTATAAAAAGCACAGGAGTTATTGAAAGACTTGAATTTGGATATGAAGCGAATGACACAATTCGCTCGTTCAAACTACAAAGAACAACTAGTGGCGATATTAGATTATTTTGCTTTGATATGCGAGATAGGCCTGACCAAAATACAAGAAATAGAATTATATATTGTATTCGAGAATGGATGTCGAAAATAACGCCAAAAAATGAAGATTTAATACAATTTCAGCAACGATTAGAAGAAGAAATCTAGTCGTGTTTTTTTAAATGACGAACAATTCTTTGGAATGTTCCTGGGCCGGTTGCTGGGTCATCGTCATATCGTTGTGGATTAGCGTAATCACCCCCAATGTCTGTTTTGATTCGCCGACCGCAGAAATAATCAAAATAACCATTATGCGCTAATAAGTGTTCTTGTGCTTTCTTCTTGTCAAATCTTGGTGCAATTTGCCCGCTAATAGCAAAGACGAATACCTGTTTCGCCCATAATGCCTCCAAAAGTTTGACCTTATCAATTCCGGCTATACGTATTCTACTCATTTGAATTTTGTAAAAAGTAAATTCAAATTTTACACGTCGTCGCCACGGGAGACAAATCGCGTATGACTACGATTTTTAATTACACGGGCATTAGGGTCTTTCTTAATAACTGAACGGAGGTATCGTTCGGATTGAACACTATCTTCAAATGGAATTTCTTGAACGGAAAATTTAAGAACGGATGGATCGTGTCCTTGCGGTCCAACTACTGGACCATAATAGAGATTAGCATGTGTACGGCCAGAAAACTGAGCCAGTTCTTGATCATTATACATATCGTTATGAGACATGTTGCTTGTTTTTGTCAAACTATATTATACGCAGAAAAAAATTAAATTGTATTTAAACTGAGTTTACAACCTAAAAGATCTGTGTGTATTTATCGGTAAATTTTGGATGCACGATAGTCGTGTGGATTAGCTTTTTTGTTTTTTCTTCCTGTGGGAATGCAGTAGTCTCTACGGGCCAGACACTACCAGGTGTAGTTTGGTCTCCAAGACTAAGTTTCTCTCGAGCATTCAATGAAACATGACTAGCTGCAACAGGTGCAAAAGTCATAATAATCTTGTCAATTTCGGATGGAGGGTCTTGTCTAGGCTTGTATTTCACACCCGTAGGGTCTCTTTTTAAGACGTTATAAATTCCGTCTATGGCTTTGTTTAGAATGTCATCATATCTTTTATATGTCTCTAGATATTGCGGAAATAACAATTCAAACACAGGTCGGCGTGTGGAGTCGAGATATGCATCGATAATCACAAATTCCATGTCTTTGAAAGATTGACGTGTTTTCTCAAGCTGAACCTTATTCGAGATATAAGGCAACTGATATACACAGTTTCTAATTTCGGAAAGCAGACTACTCTCAATCAGAATATCTGAATAATGGCGCGTACGTGAGCGATCACGTGATCTAAGAATGTATCCAAGGAATGGTACGTGGTTTACTCCTTTCTGTTTTGCATTAGAAAATTCTGCAAGTGCATCTTGTGCTGTTTTTGCAGCTGTTTGCCAGAATTGTCCACCCTGTGCATTAATACGTGCGCGTTCTTGAAATGGCAACCCAATTTTTTCATTATAACTAATATCTTCGTTCATTGTACTTTGAATAAACCATGCTTTCAACATCGGATTGAATGGGTGATGTGCGGGATGCTTAAATCCGATAGTGTATGTTTTTGCCTTATCCAGCTTGTCATAACTAAAGTCGGGGTATTGTTTCAGCACTTCTGCTAAAGCGTCACCATATGACTTGCCTCGCCAAACAGTACTAGAAATATCAAATGAATTTTTTGTGGAAACAATCCATTTATCTTGATAGAAATAGAGATTCGCTGTTGAACCATCTTCAATGAAATAAATTTCATAAAGACTATTTTTGATATTGGTATTAACCCATTGAATATTGTTAATCTTTGGATTAAAGTCATGTGCTGGTCTGCAAACCGCTCTGCTATGTAATACAGTTCCTTCTTTGTCGGGGATTTCTTCAATAAGAATAATCGCTCCATTACACTCTCTAACAAGAGGAATACCAAAATTAGCCTTAGCTCTTTTGGTCGTAAGAACTAGTCGGAATGATCTGCTGTTTTCAAGACAAGACAGATGTTCATATGTAACATTAATTTTCTTCGGAACCATGTTTTCACGAACATATTCAATTATATCCTCGGCATTAGCGCGATTTAGTGGATGAAGATGTCTAACATAACTGTCGAGTTGTTCGACAAAGTTTGTAAGAGTGGTTGATGATTTGTTTGATTCCATTTCTGCTTTTACTTAACAGATATGAGTTTAAATAGTTTTTAAATTCAATTTATATTTTTAACATTTTTAATATAAGCATGAGTCGCAAACTTCGTCGTAAACCTGCAAAATCAGTTGAAAACGAGGATGTAGAAGTTGAAAAACCTCGTCGACGCAGACCAATGATTATCGATGATTCTGACGACTATGAAGAAAGTTCCGAAGAGCCCAAATCAACTAAACACACCCGTAAAAAGAAAGTAGAGGAATCTAAACCAAAAAAACGATCACGTGGAAAGATAGTTGAGGAAAGTTCCGAAGAGAAACTTGTAAAGAAACGAACAAAAAAGAAACAAGAGGAGTCGGAACCCAAAAAGAAACCGCCGGTTGAGAAGAAACCTGAAAAACCTAAATTAGCAATTGCAGATATTAAAATGGATACGCTCGAGAACTTTCTTAATTTGTACAAATATGACTTTGAATTACCGATAAATAATGAAGCATTTCGGCGTTTACAAGTACCATTAACAAAGCTAAATAACATGGTTGGTATGAAAACACTAAAACAAGAGATTCTTGATATGGTGATTTACTATTTACTTAAATTACCAGAAGAATTTACTAATATTATGCAAAAAGTATTTCTCGCTGAAATGGATGAGGAAGATTCTTTTATTGATGAAGATTATGATTCCGATCAGGAAGAAGCAGTTCGAGAATATGTACGAAATTTAATGTTATCTAGAATAAGTGAGTCAGAAATGCCTGAGGAGTTAGCGAAAGACAGATATGAAGTATTGTCAGACGACGAAATTAAAGTAGTTGAGAATGTAAACAAAAACTTAGATATGCTTCATACAGTTATTTGCGGATCTCCAGGGACGGGTAAATCGTGCGTGGCACAGATTATCGGCGAAATATATGTAGCCTTCGGATTTTTAGAACCATCGAAAGAAATCATGAAAATTAATGCCAGCGACTTAATTGCAAATCATATTGGTGAAACGGCTATGAAAACTAATAAACTACTACAGGAATCAATCGGCGGTGTACTATTTCTAGATGAGGCGTATTCTATGAGTGGAGGTGACGGCAGTAAAAATGACGAATTTGCCAGAAATGCTGCTGATGCATTTACTAACTATTTAACTGTACATAAACATGACTTTGTCATGATTGTTGCAGGATACGAAAATGAGCTTGAGTCTCGTTTCTTTGCTTTAAATCAAGGACTGCGACGTAGATTTGCTTGGAAATTTACTGTAGACAAATATGCGCCAGATGAACTGAAAAAAATCTTTGAGCAAATGGCGATAAACGCGGGATATACTTTTCCTATTCCTATTCCACTTGATTGGTTTGAAACGAATCATCAATATTTTCCACATTTCGGCGGAAGTATGGAATCGCTGCTTAGTAAAGTTAAGATTGTGCAAGGTCGTCGCGTGATATTTTTACCTGCTGAAACACATAATCAGATAACCGTTGCAGATATGAACATTGGAGTAGAAAAATACAAACAACATAGTGATTACGCAAAAGTGGAAGAAACTCGACGTATTACTCAAAGTTATTACATGTGAGAATTCGTCTATTCATTTTTTTGATCAGGCTACTAAAAATGTTTCGTTATAAATATAGTTACAAATATATATACTATGACGGACATCAAGGTCATTGAGCGCAAACGACCTGAAGGTAGCTTTCTCTCAAGAGCTGAAAGGGAGGCCCGCCTTCAGGAAATTGCAAAACATTCTAAATTACCTCAATTTCATTTTGATAACTTTTTAGAACTAGAAGATGAGTGGATTAAGAAAGAAGCAAATAGACGTAAACCCGACATAACTGCGTTATTAGTACGAAAACTTATTAGATATAAAGGAATAATTCCGATAGTGCCGGAACAAGTTTCACGATTACAAAATCTAGATGATGTTAATGAGTTTTTCGATATTCCTACATTACGAAAATTCGGCCAAGCAGAAGGTGGAAAGGTGAAAAAGCATCTTCTCAAAAAGCCGAAAGAAGAGGTAGAAGTTTCTGAGGAAAAACCCCCTGCTGAAGTGGTAGAAGATGATGAAGAAGTGGTGGTAGTGCAACCAATAGAGAAAAAGAAAGGAATGTATATGATTGGTGTGCAAGTAAGCAATAAAACTACTTTTGTTTTACTTGATGATATTAAAAACTACACCACCGCTGTGTTTACGAATAATAAGATTGCGCAGAATAGTTTCTCATATCAAACGTCGCGTAATCAGTCAATTGCTATATGTGGTATTATGATTGATCCCACTGCACCACTTGTTCAGTACTATAAGGATAGATTTCCTTGGATAATGAATGTATTCGCCGCTATTATGAGTGGATTATATAGTGCCGAATATTTACATAATAAGTTATTTTCACCTTTTCATGTTACAGATGGTGGTTTGTTTGAAAAAAACCTCAAAGAATTAATGCAGCAGCCGTTAGAAATGAGCGGAACATATTACTACCTATTCAAAAATGAGGAGAATACAAAACAAGTTTGTACATCACTTTTAGAATATTTAAACTATTTGGAACGTAATCAAGTATCTGGATATGTAAATTACGTTATTTCTAACGCATTTCGATATGCGGAAAACGTTGAACGCGGTGCCATGCCTCGATTTTCCGAATTATTTAAACTTATTGTTACATTCTTAACAAAAATTAATGATACATCTATTAGCCCTATTGAAGAAAAACCAGTAGAAGCTTACGCACCAGGTAAAGATCTCTTAGATTTTCTTAAACAAATAGGTCCGTACATGGCTAGAGGAATACGTGCAAAAAACTCACAACTAGGGCTGTATTATGATTTCTGGGCAGCGAACCTATTAGTGTTGTTAGAAAAATTCTTTATTGCTGATTCGTCGACTCGCAAAGAATTTATGCAAGAAATTCAGGACTTTGTTACAAATCAAACAAAACGCGGAATTGAAGCTGCTAAAGGGTATAAGATTGATCAACGTGACTTTGAAATTAAGTTTAGAGAAATGCGCAAAAGATGGATATACATTCAGAAATTTGGTAAAAAACGATTTGATGAAGTATATGAAGGTCATTTGCTATCAATTCCATTATATGATTTAATTGATAAACGCGAAGCCGATACAGTAGACGTACAATATAAAAAGATAGAAAAGTTCGCAGAAGCTTATGAGAAAAATTCATGTCCACATTTGAGTATTGAGGGCGCTATGCGTATGTCAGACTCCACCGAAATTCAATTACAAAAGTATGAAGAATTAAAGAAATTTTTACCTGCAAAGGAACGAGAAATAAGTAAAACACTTCCAATTGATTTCATTCCTTGTAATGTGTGTAATTTTGTAGCAATCTGCCCACATGTGCGTGATATGATGGAACTTGAAAAGCGCCGATCAAATGACGATGAGATTCGTAACTTCATTTTTAAATATGCTGGTAACACACCTCTTTATCTACAGTATTACTGCCGAATTTGTGGAGAACCCATTTCAGATACGTCTGAAGTTGAAGTTTTCTCTGAAACAGTAGAAGACCAAGTAAGTAGTGTTGAAGATGCATTGCGCGACGAAATTTGGAAAGAATCTAGCTTTCTTGTGCGTAATTTTGTTGAATTTAAAGGAATGCAAACCAACAAGTATGTGAATAAGTTTGTAAGCACACTTGTAGACGGTATTTATCAATTTGTATCAGCGATTGAAAAGAAACTGCTAAAGGCTAAAACTAACACAATCGATGAAATTAAAGACAAAAAGAAGCTTTTTACAATTATTTATTTAATGGCATTACTTGCTAAGGCAATTGATGATAATCCGACTAAACTAAAATTTACTCAGGGTAAGCGTCAGATTCAAGATGTCAAAAACACATCATTTGCAAAGATTCCGACAGCTAAACTTTTAAGTCAAGCGGTGAGTATTGTTCTTAGTTCCCAATCTGGAAATATTAACCGTATCGAAGGAATGTCAGATGTTGTTGTGAGAAACTCATTATTAAAAGCTTATAAGATTATTAGCAAATACAGACAAAAATCTTCAATTCCACAGATAAAGGAACATGAAATGATTGTGACACTGTTGCTCGATCCTTTATACAAGTACATTGTTACGGCTAATACTCTTATTCAAGCAGAGGGGTATAACGGTGGAAAACACCCCACTGCTGGATTTAAAAAGCAAAAAGAAAATCTCCGTGATCCTAGAGCGTCATTAGGTAAGTCTATAGCTGACATGGAAAACAGTGAATATGTCTTTGAGGGAATGAAAGATTTGAAATTTAAACTAAGTGGGCCGCCATTTGAAGAACGAATTAAAAGTCAAAATCCATCCAACTTATACAAAAGTTATTGGATTGATTCATTTAATCATACCTTTGATTATTTAAAGTCTCGTGTGTACATTAACCCTTTGTGGGATGTACAAATTGTACCTGTTGAAGGCGAACGACCAAAACTACATATCGAAATTAATAAAGAATATCAGAAGTTCTTTGAACGTTTTAGTAGACTTCGAGCGGCTGAACGGATTCTTATGGATCTTGAACTGTTTCATAACATGAATGCCATTTGGAAACTACCATTTAAGAGTCAACCACAGTTTAAACTTCCTGAAGACCCGAATGCATACATGGCACGTGTTTATGGTTATCCGTTTAATTCTTCATTTAATTTCAAATCGGCTGGTATTGATCCAGCGGAAATTAAGAAAACGCCACATTTTCATGAACATAAATGGGATTTAATTACATATCGCGCTGGCAGTGTGAAGAAAACCCTTCATAAAAAAGATATGAAAAAGAAAATGGAAATGGAGGAAAGTGACAAGACTGAATGGCACGTCGAAGACATTGTTTGTTCCATTTGTTTTTATCCACAAAGTGAAATTCATAAGATTGTCAAGGATCCTATTGAATTGATGGAAGAAGCACAAATAATTCAGAGTTTTTACAACTACTATATTAGCAGATGCCCTAAACCGACTACTGCACAGATTCATCAAGGTGATAATTTGCATCAAATGGATGCAAAAGAAGTATGTAAAAACTGCGGATTTAAAAAAGATTATGCCGCTGAATTACAAAAATCATACTTCGAAAAGTTTATAAGTGCGTATAAAAAGGATATTGCTGAGCCTGACAAGGAGAAAATATCTATTGATTGGGGTAAAGATAACATACCTTCATCTATTAAAAACCCTTCGATTATGGATCAAGTTAAAAAATGGAAATTCAATCAAAATGTTGTAACAGAAATGGTTAATGCTACATATGACTTAGTAGGAAAGGATTTAAAGCTTAAAAAAACGCAATATTTTAATATATGGATTAATCTCGGTCTCACAGCCGGTCTAGATTTCGATAACATTCAATCTGGTAATGAATCCCCTTATAGAAATATTACAACTGATCCGCGTGTAGCACATGCGCGTGAAGATCGGGTTAGTATTTATATGCGCGAATTAATCGTATTTTACAGCAAATTACGAAATAGTAAAAACATCCCAAATTTAGAAACTGAAATAAAGGAGCTAGTTGAGAATACTAAACTTGTGAAGGCTTTGGAGAAGTCACCAGAATTTATACGCGATTATCATCAATTTCAGTTGCAGGTGCGCCGACAATATTATAAAGATGAAGATACATATCAACGTGCCAACTGGGTATTGGAGTTCTTATGTAAAACAATTTTAAAAATCTATAAGTCTAATAAAGACACAGGTCCGCTGTTTATTTTATTTATTGGAAATGTTATTGAAACAGAAAAACTTATGAGTAAACCAAAAGACAATCGTATTGCTGCAATTCTAGCGACACAAAAGTTTCGTGCAGAAGACGATCCGTCAATGGTTGATAATCGAGCGGCAAATACTTTTGATGAACTTGTAACTGACGAATCAAACCCCGGATTTGAATATGATGAAATGGACTACGACGGTCATAACGAAGAATGGGATTCGTAACACTCTTCCCAACACCTTTTAATGATGTGATAAAAAGAAGAAAGAGAAATTTGAAATAGAATCTGTTTTTTAAACGTGAAAAGTATGGACGAATTTGTGACAGAGTTTTCGAAGAATCCACATAAGTGGAGATCTCGTCTTACAGAGGATCAGCAAGAGAAAATTAAAACATTTGTCAATAATATTGCAGATGTTACTCCTAAAACTGACAAACTCGCTTTAGAAGCACGAATTATTGCTCGCCGACATCCACATATCGCCGTGGTACAAGATGAAGAGGATGAAGTCGAGACTGCGTCTCCTGTAATTATATGGCCTCCAAAAAAAATACACAACAAGATGGTGTTCTTTAAATGGATGTGGACGAACAATCGTGCGTATATGATAAACAAATACATGACATCGGAGTATGAAGCAGAGCATATTGTCGGACTTCTTCCACTGCATTCCGATCTAACAAAAGAAGCCGATTTAGTTTGGAGAAAACATGTGAGAACTAACAATGTTTTGATGGACGCAATCTTTGACTTGCTGGATGAACATCATGCTAAATTTCGTGGTCTACAAGTAGAGGATGAAGAAGTAAGTGCTGATGAAGAACTGCCTGTGAATCCGCCACCAGTCGCTAAGGAATCAGAAAGTGATGAAGAATCAGAGTCGCCAAAGCCATTAAAAAAACAACCAAGTTACTTCAGTGCTGTAAAAGCAGCGCGTGTTCTGACCAAAAAGGCAGCGCCTGTTAAAAAAGCAGCACCAGCTAAGCAAGATTCGGAGGGTGAAGAGGTTTATTCTGATGAAGCAAATTATGAAAGTGATGAATCGGAAGAGACAGTTCCAAAAAATAATGACTACATTCCAAAAGCAGATTCAGAAAGTGAATAAACATTTATTAATTTTTTGGCTCTGGCAAGTGCCTACCATTAATATCATATGATGTGTCAAAAATGTCAGTTCCACGAAAGTAATACCCGACACGAAAACCTCTTGTTTGGTAGCGTGAAAATCTGTCTATATCACATGTAACGCATCGTAGAGTATTTTGAAAAATTAACCCATCTTCTCTGCGTACCAGCGCCCTGCAAAACTGTGGATTCCTTTCGTCTGTGGCGTCAACCCACGTAGTTAAATCACCACCAGGTTCTTTGAACGTTGTCCATTTGTACCAAGAGACATTTTTCACTGCTGTCCACAAGTGACCCCATGTAAAAACGTTGTCCGTCATTTCGGTATTACTAGTTGTAAAAATCAATTTTTGGAGACTAGTGAGCCTAGGTGGGTCGATCGAAAAGTCGACACGGTAAGGCGATTTAGGCTGCAACTTTACACAAAATTTTCATCGGGCGAAATGGTCCTTACGATATTTGCCTTGTAAATCAAAAAAATAGCTAATCTCGCGCGATTTCAAACTCGAGCGACTAAGCCGATTTGTGGCAAAAGTTTATACGAAATTTTCATCGGGCGAGTTGAGGTCAGCGATAGCGGCCGAAACGATACACACCCCTTCAACTAAAACAAAAAGCTAATCATTGTGCCGTAGGCGAAAAGGGGATCAGAAGGGGAAGCCCCTTCAATGGTACGCCAAACTAGTTATGATGTTGTTATCATCTACGAAAATGTTTAGACGATTTCCTACGTAATTACTAGTTGGGAATCTTTGTCGAGGACGAATAACCCTGAATGGTTGGCGAAGATATTTCGCCACAGTTTTGACATTTAATCCCACCCAATTGGGTGTTCGAGAGTGTAGTTGTGAATACGGATAGTCAGAATTAAAGAACTGATATGGCCTGTCTCTCGGCCAAATAGTCTGATAAGCATATCCATGATAAATCATATGTTCTCCAGGATTAAGCCCTGGATAGTAAATATTTACCGGACGTAATAGAGTTTCTCTTTCTCGCGACATATATTACAGCGAAAAAATTAAAAGTATGTGAAATCGGGATTATCTGTACATCGTCGATAACATGAATACATTCCGCTGATGCCAGCTAAAACTGATGCACAAAGCATTATTATCGCGATAATTACCATGACACCGCGACCAAATGCAATGATTAGCGAGAATGCTATGACGAATATCGCACAACATACTCCTAAAATGACATCACAGGTTTTTCGTGAAACACAGTTGGTGTACATTTTTCTATTTAAAAGCAAAGTATTATATATCAAATTTCAATAATGGCCAATTGTGGACTTATTATGCGTAGTGCAATAGTTGCACTTATCGGAGTTACAGGATTAGTGATGTTTATTTTGGGTGGTGTAGGCGTGATTCGTGGATCAACAGATACTGTAGAACATCTGAGTAGCTTTATGATGTTTGCTCTTATTATGATGGCAGGAGGATTTACAATGCTTATTTCATGTTTGTTACCGTGTTGTTGTGTAACAGAATGCGGGGATGGTGTACAGAAAAAATTAGGCATTCGCCATGACTATGCTGTGTTAGGCTACTGAATTAACAACTGATTTGTTCTTTTTTTGTCAGCACAGCTCCTCACGGTAAATAATAGATACTAACCTAAAACAAAGATGGAATTGTCTTATATTTTGTTGTGAACATTCCATGTTTAGTTTTTTCTTTAAAGTTACGTCGTAGCACTTTCATAACATCCTCGATATCCTTTTTAATAATTTTCAAATCAACCTTATGAAACTTCTCATAATAATCTGAGAAAATCTTTACCATTAGAGCACAATCTCCGCATGCATCTAAACCAAGATCAGAATCTATAATTTCTTCATAGTCAGTGTGATATCCATACGGTCGTATTATTTTATTATACTGAAAGAATTTTCGTTCCAGGTCTTCGCAGTCAAGCTTCTGAGTATCTTCGTAATCATGAGATCCTCTTTTAGAAGCGATTAATCGTGTTTCAGTGGAATCTTCTCCAGGGAATGCTTGAATATATGTATTATCAGGTTTAAAGTATTCAAATGCACGACGTTTAAAATTTCCAATAAAGTCTATACCATTTTTTCTAGCAAGTTCAAAATCAGCCTTATATGGCTGTTTATTCGCGTATTCAAATATTTCATGAGGGTGCATATCAAAATAAGTACAACGAAACTTAAACATTGCAGCAGATGGTTGCATAATTTTTGTCCAGTTATATTGCATAGCACTATTCCAAAGAATGTCAATATCTTTTACATCTCCGCTACTCTCAGCCAACGCAGATCTAATATCAGATACAAATACAAATTCGGGACATTTGGGCGATTTTCCCATTTCCGCAAATAATTCAGCTAGATCGTTAGTAAAATAATCTTCAATGATGTAGTATTTGTGTGTTGTATCTAAAATCGCATCTATAATGGGTTTGTAATCTTTAGCAGACATTAACTTATCAAATTCATCACCACCACTAGGTCGAGGCACAACGCCTTTATTAAACATGTTTACTTTTCTATTTGCAACACCAAATCTATTTCCGGCAGCACATTTAAAATACAAATTCTCTTCAATGTAGTCATATCCTGACTTTTTATTAGGATAATACACCAAATGTTCTGCCGGATCAATTAATACCATTTTTAATCCTGGAAACATTTTACTAAGATAACTAGCATGATGACATGGTGAAGATCCTGCATATACCATTATTACATTATCTTTATGAGATTTTAGTCGCTCTGTTAAAAATTCAACTTCGGATAGAAATAACTTGAGCTGACCTATATGAATAATATGTTTGTTATGTTTTGTACGTTTGTATTTAAAATCTGACTCAAGTAGGTCATTTGTATATTGTAATGCGTGGTGATCGGTTTGTAATATTTCTTTAATTATTTGAGCCCTATCATCGTTCTCAACTCCTCCATTGACGGAATTGTTGCTAGAATATATAAGAAAAGCAATCACTAATACTAATAAAATAATGATAAGTTTCATGACATATATTTATGGATATAAATTCCTAAAAATACTAATGCACCATAAAATACCAAATTTTCAGCTTGAACTTCTGTTAAATCAATACCTATATCTCTTAATACTCGTCCAACAAAATTCGGCGTTTTATCCCATGTACCATTCTCAATCTTATTCAAAATACAATCGTCAAAAATCAACCATCCTAACCCCATTAACAACGTGAAACCTATCCAATACAGCATATATTCTGCAGGTGCAAACACGCCAGAAAGATAAATAATGATAATTAATATGTGAATTGCGTAAATGAAGTTCATATTTTATATTTTTTGATACATATTTTTGCAGACGATATGCATTTTATGCCAAAGTGCTCTGATAGCATTTTTGGTGCATTCCTGGCACTGAGTAAACTCGCACCACTAAGCCGAATTGCAAAGCAAGTTTATACGAAATTTTCATCGACCAATGGGGTGTAAGGGGTGAAACCCCTTGGTCGAAACGATATGATGTTAATCCAATCAAAAAACAAATTAGTTGCTAATATGTGAATTAATGATCCTTGTAAACCGAATTCTGGTTCTAATACAGTCATTTGTGTAAAATTGTCTCGAAATTTTTGTTCAAGATCGAGTGTGAAGTATCCTTCTGGCATATCACCAAAACGATTTGTTCCAACCCATGTGGTTTCATAATATCGCTCTTTTGGTATACGTTTTTTAGTAACAGAATAAATAGCTCTAGTAACGTTATATTCTTGCTCTGGACTATCTGGCGTAAAGACAATTTTATCATGCATTATGTCTTTTACGAGCTGAACTTTCGAATTTGGAACAAGCATGCATAGATACGCGCGTTGATCATGTCGAGCCTTACTATTAGAAAATTCAGGTGTGTATTTACCGTCATCATTAACAAATCCACAACTGACTTTTCGAGGTTTTGCATCTCTGTAGTTCGCCTGACTATCCGTAGTAATGATTCCGTGTTTATGAATTTTGACTAATTCCGGAATTTCGGCAATTGTTTCATCACATAATTTTCCTCTATAGCACCAATTTAAAACGCGCCCCGATTCTATTTGTCGTATTGACTCTGTAATGACTTCATCAATCGTTTGACATTTGTTCATTTTCATAATTTTAAACTCATACCGCTATGGGGAGTATCCCCTTCAAAAGAACTCAATGCTTTTGATTTTGTCATTGATATCAACAAAAATGTTCATTCTACTTGGTCGGTATAACACATCTGGTTTACTCACTACATCAATATTGGTTCCTAAAGCCATGTACTTACCAGCTTCAGGCTGCCCAACAAATAACACCTGATACTCCCATCGTCTTTGACGCATATAATTAGATATTTCTTTTTCAAGTACATAGTTGTCTCGTTCTGGATGCTTCGGTGAATATCCATCAGGAATAAAATATTTGCCGATCCAACTCTGTTGAGTGGCATCAAGACCATCAGAACTATCTTCTGGTTTATAAATGTTTTTTCTATAAAGATTCGTTGGCTGAAAAGCGTTTTCTGTCATGATACTTCTACTTTTTTGAGGAGTCCAGTCATGAAAGTTGACCTCATTATGAGTATTAACAAATCTCCGTCTCATTGTATATTATATACTAAAAGAATTATGTTTACAACAAATCTTTAAATTGTAAGCAGTTCAACTCTGTCCTCAAAAATACAAAAAATCCCTAATTTTACAAAATTATGTTGATAATTCTTTAAATGTTAATTCGCGCTGGTCCAAAATTTCCATTTAAAACACTCTTCTTTTAAAGACACAATGTTGAAACGAAAAGATTTTAAAGTAATCACTATCGCAGGTAAAACCCGTCTAGATAATTCAAGCCACGAGGGAATTCTGATTTCCAAAAATAAACAATGGCTGTATTTGTGGAAAGTCGTCGATTTTCGAATTGATGGACGCATCTTAGTACGTAGATCCGAGGTTTTCAGCTATGGACAACATAAAATGAGTAAATTTCAATATCGCGCCATGAAAACACTAGGTGAATTTGATAAAATTAATTCTGAGTCAGAAGTCCAACTTCCAAAATCTGATAAGAAAATATTGAAAAAAATTGCTAACAAGACTTCCGCTGTTATTAACACGGACGTCGATGATTATATAGGAGACATCAAAAAAATAGGAGATAATCGTATAACCTTTCAAGAGTACACACCAAAAGGTAAAACACGACTCCAATGTGCATATATCGAAGACGTATGCATGCTGCACATTAATAGCGAATTAGCGCTAACATATTCCTTGTTTAGCAAGTAAGTAATTCTACAATTTTCTCGGCGCATTTCTGACCAACTTTACGAGTTTTAGTTTTTTGCACTTCTGCAATGTTTTCTGCTGATACTTGACCCATACAAATCTGCCGCAGACTGTATGTTTCAAGAATTTTCTCAGCAGTTGGTTTAGTTACACCGGGTATTTCTGCCAGAATTTTCATACTTATTGTCTTTAGTTTGTCAAGTTTTGTTGTACCGGCACCACTGTATGCAATAGCCATGATTTTTTTCGCACGTACTTCGCCAATTTTAGTGCCACTTGGATATTTCATTTCAGCTATTTCATCGATATAATTTGTGCACTGCGCATCAGTTGCCGAAATCAAATCACTAATCTTGAAACGTTTCATTAATTCTGGTACTGATTTAGACGTTACTGTTGGAATAGCAATCCACATTTTTTCTAAAATATCGCTATCTGATTTAATTTTCTGTTCAGTTAAAGCTGCTGGGATAACTGTATTTTCAGAATATACACCTATTAAATTTAAGTTTGCAATAGTTTCTACGTCTTCTACTTCATGTTCTTCAGCAATTTCTTCGGCCGCACCAACTAACGCTTCTACATCAATTGGTTCTTGTATAATGCTATCTTCACTGTCATTCTCATCAACAACTGCTTCAACTGCGGTAATCATATGAATTGGAAGCTTTTGTTGTAGAAAATTCTCCTTATACTTCTTGTTTAAAGCTCTGATATCATCCAAATACCCTTGAGGAGTCAATACTTGTTTATTAAATGATATTGTCCCATTTTGATAAAAACGCCACATATCACGTGCAAGATCAACAATCATTTCAGCAGTGTGGTCCTGATCTTTAGTTTGGATAACTAATGCACCGCGTAAAATTGTATGTCGGATCTTTGCAATTAGGTTTTTAAATGGCATGTGACGCACAACGCTATACGACTTGTCATAAGTGAGTTTACCTTCGATAATATACATGTATCTACATCCGTGCTTTTCGGCAACTTCTTGCATATTTTCATGCTGACTCTTTAAACGCCCATCTTTAATACTCGCCGCTAAATCTTTCCATGATTTTCGCTCAATAATAAGGGCAACAATTGGTGTTTTAACACCTTCAGGATGTAAAAGAATGTTATAATCACCCGTCGTCACTCGACCAATGCACAACTTAATATCACCCTTCCCATCTTTTACAGATTTTTTCTTATACTCTGAATTGTCTGCCACAATGTGTTTATCAAAATAAGGATTTGCGCCGTTAGACTCCCTGTCGTCAGCAATAATTGTAATTGCTTTCATGTTTTTTCATCGTTGAAAAAAGTTTATATGCTTTTTCTCGAGTGTATAATTCTTTAAACTAATACCATAAAGCTTCTTTTGGTGGAAAAGAACGAAAAAAACTAAAATTCTCCGGCCCAGCGCACAAGGACGTTAAAACCGTCAACGCTGAGTCCTGCTTTACGCAGAAAACCTTCGGTGCAATCTTTCGACATGCGAAAGTTCGGTGCGTAAAGAATAGATGGAAAGAGTTTGATTGTAACTTGATGCTTGACCAAACACTTTTTTTCGGTGTCGTATGCCTCAAAACTGGTCATACCGTATGTATCAGTGGTGATCCACAAACTACGACTCTGGGACGACAAAGTTCTGTATTCATTGTAAAGGGTCAGAATACGATGCTCAATTTTAGTAAGAGCTCCGCTGGCCTCTCGGTCATCATGGATCTGCATGACCGTGTACGTGTGCTTGTTTTGAAAATCCACGAAAGCGTCCTTGTATGGGGACAACTCTCCGTCCAAGAGTTCAGTGATCTTCAGTAAACGAACAGAAGAGTTGAAATAGAAATTGCAAAACGCCATGTCGTTGCAAATCAAATCGTTGAGTTTGTAAACCCACTCGGTAACAATTTCAAATGCACGCTCAGCATTGAGATGATATGACGACTGCAGATACTCGCACAAATCAACGTAGTCAACGTTGACACCTCCTTTTTGCTGAGGTTTTGGCACACCAACTTCCAAACGTTGAACGGTTGGAGATTGAAATTGAGGCTCTTCTGGCATCATAACATAATACGGTGGATACCAAATTGTTTCAATCTTTCCGGGGACAACTTCCTTGTACACCGGCACGTATTCACAAGGCGGTGGAGAAGTTGTCCAAATCATACCGTCTTGCTGCATCACATAGCAGCCGCTCCATTTAGGAGGATTGTTGGATTCTGGGGTGCTATCCATTTGGAATGTTTATAATCTAAAGAAAAATCAATTTTTTAAATATACCATAAATTTATGGAGACCAACGTTAATTGGGTTTTAGTGGAGACGGTTGAGGTTAGTAATAAAAAATTCTACTATTGGGATCATCTTGTCGATGCTTTAAATCTTCATGATTTTAATCCTAGATATTACAAATGCACAGAAGTGCTAATAAAGGATCATCCAAATAAGAAATTTGTCTCTGAAGCAGATATGCTTAAACTGTGCAAGGAAAAACTAGGCGAATTAGATCTGCTCCCCGGTGCCATTGTGCCAAAAAAACAATAATCAGAAACCAGCAACTTCACGCCTTTTGCGATCAACGTGTCGTCTAATAGCACCCTGAACGAAACTTGGTTTGAAATTACCAAGTTGTTTAGGATGATACATTTGAATCTGCTTGGCTTGTTGAATAGTCACGCCATTTGGATATGTCTCTGCAAGAATGGCATAGAGTTCTTGTAGCTCATTTATCTTTGGCTTTTTTTGTTCAACACGGTCATCGACAGTTCGTCGAATCGCTTCGTTCTCTTCTCGCTCTCGCTTTTGATTGAGACTATCAACTGCAGACTTTACCCAAGGTCGTCGTGCAGGATCCTGGGGTTGAAATGTGCCACTAAACTCGTTCATCCACAAAAGTATCGAAGAACTTTTGTATGTTATAGAAAAAATCATCTTTTTTTAAAAATGAAAAACTTCAAATTTAACCAAAAGACCATGAATCGACGAGTTATTTCTGTTGTTGCCACATTTATCATCTCAGGCGTACTCGCCCTTAGTTTTATTACAGGCGCTGTAGGATTCTTTCAGGATGATTTCAAGAAATTTGTCACTTCGATGGTGATAAGTAGCATTATGACTATTTCGAGCATAGCATTTGTAATTGCGGCGTATTACATTCAAAAAAAGAATCTTTTAGATGAGCAAAAAATGGGATATAGAAGTTGTCTATATGATACAGACGACCTACATTGTCACTCATTTTGGCTCACCATAGTTATGACTGCGTCCTTAGTTGTTATTGGTCTAGTAGCTTTCACTGTTGAAATTGCAAATACCACATGGGGATTCTGGGTAATCGTGCCACTGCTTTTAATGCATGCAAACGCTGGTTTTAGTATTTGTTGGGCATTCTTTCCATTTGGCCACATCAAGAAGTTTACAATTCAATACGTAGAAACTCCAGCAGCACAACCGGAAGCACCAAAATAAATATTTTAAATAAATTGATTTTTTTACAACCAAGCATCTAACTTCAGACATGGAGGCGATCCCAGAGATTAACGTCTTTGACCCCAAAACTGAATCCGCTTCTCGCAGACTACTCGAGTTGTTTGCTAATCTGACCCGAAATGGTTTGATGAAACAGTCAGAGGAATGGTTGCGAGAATTTCAAAGCCTGATTTTTGCTGGAACACCCATTCCCTACTTGTCGTACGGCACATCACTTGTGTCAGAAATTCAAGAATTCTGTCTCGTACTTTCCCGCTTGCTTGAAAAAGGCGAACATGGTAGAGACTGGAATAGTGATGACGATCCACAAGATCGCAGAAAGTTGTTGATCAATGCCAGCGGATATCAAATGGACAAAGCAATTGGTGGGTTCATGTGGATGTATTTGATACACATTCCCGTTCTTTCCGTAATCATCGATATTGCTGATTCAATGGAACCACTTACTTACTGTCAAATCAACCCCGCTTTCAAAAAGTTCCTCTTGGGTCATCCACACACAAAATTTGAGCCACACTACACTCATCCGGAAAACTCCGCGCTTCATGTTGCAGTAGCCCTTGATGATCCGGAATTGGTCACTGAACTGCTCAAAATCCACGACGTCAACACAATTGGCTTTTTCAAAGATTGTCCAATTTCATGGGCTGTCTTGATGTGCCGCATGCGAGTCCTTCCTATTCTGCTTGACAAAGGTGCCGTTCTGACCAATTTAACCCCAGCAAACTTCACAGTTGCTCATTGGATCGCAGGTGCATGGATCGATGCTTCACAGGCCAAACGTGAATTGTTTAGCAAAGTGTGGGCAATGATTAAGGACCAAAAAACTTTGGTTGAGACCCCGTGTAAAATCCTCAGTCTTCATCCAATACAAACTTACGAAAGCGCCGAAGAGGATGACGGTATTTTCTCTGCCACTGTTACAACAGAATTACCAGGTTTGACGCCTAGAGACATTTGCCCAAATCCTTTTAAGTGAGAATTTAATTTTTTGCATATAGAAACAAATTTTGTTTAATATATCTAAATTTAAACATTATGGCTTCTGGAAAGAGTGGTTATTATATGAGTGAAAATTATATTGGTGGGCGCCGCGGTCGTGAACGCGCTCATGATATAGGATTCGAAATGTTTCCTGAAAAATACGAGCAAACTGATATGGAAGAAGATCCGCAGCAGCTCGAAGATAACTGGCGAAGTATTTTAATGGATCGTAACCCAGATGATCCTACGTTTGAGCATGAGGAGGCGAGACGTAATAACTTCTCGCGTGACCGATTGAATTTACGATCTGGAGGTGCGCGTGTTAACACTTTGCCATATCAAAATGAGGACTTTGATACACAGTTTCATGACAAAGATCCTCGTGGATGGAGTGGTGAGCATGATTGGAAAGAATATCGTCGTGTACAAGAAAAGATGATGAGTCAAATTGATTTTAAGGATGATGGAGATTATTCCGTGCCATCTGATGGTATACACCCAAATACAATGTATAAAAATATTAAGGCTGCATTTAATTGGACAAAGGCTCGTATGAAGTGGTTCTCAACGTCTAAAGACAACTTTCATAACGGTGGTATCGGTAAGTATAAATGGCAACATGCCAGTAATGTTGGATTTACTGATGTAGAGGACACCAGTTCCATGGTTGATCCACGCTATATGGAGGCTGACGGTCGATCCCATAAAACAACTCAACTTTCCAACATTGTGAATACTGGTAGTAAATTCTTACGTGCTAACACAACAACGGACCAAGAAGTTAAAGTTGCTAGTTATGGAAAGCTGAGAAGTTATCGTGGGCATATGAATCACGAAACCCAAATGCGTCAAGTGGCAGACGACACACCATTAAGCAAGGTTGCTGATATTAACATGACTCCTGCAAATGTTGTGGCATTAATGAGTACAGCGGTTGATGGATTAACTGCTAGTGCTAGCGGACGTATGATGCGTCATAAAGCCGTAGGTGATAAGGAAAAGTTCGCGTCTGTTTCAGAACAAGAACTTGCAAATCGAAATCGTCAAATCACAAACGAGATCATGAGTCTTTTAGGATTTACCGACAATGAAGTTAAATGGCTGGATTCCTACGCTGGTACAAACAAAAAACAAGCCGAACTATTGATGGCGAATTTAATGAAACTCACTGAACTTGTTCATGCCACACCTGCACATGTTAAACTGGCTATGCGTGACGAGTTGCTTTCTGGTAGTCTTGGGAAAGGACTCTGCCCAGCAGATCCATCACAATTGCGTCGTGCTCGTAATCGTGTTGTCTTAAATCCAAAGATTGTTCAATATATGGATTTGATGGTACGCAAAACTGAGAAGCCTGGAGATTCTGAAACTTCTCGTCGCAAAGGTGAAGGTGACCCAGAAAACAAATTAAACGGTATGTTCGCAGATGGACAATTATTTGTGCAGAGCTCAGCGTCTGTTGGAAACACAGACGCTGATGCCAATCGACGCAGTACTACTGGCCAAGATCCACAGGTGAAAGGTCATGGTGAAGACAAAACCGTATCATTCTCGAGCTTGAAGCGTCGCGCCGAGGAAGTAAGTAAGAACAGAAACGCTGGCGGGCAAGCTACGCAAGAGCTATTTGACTCAGTTGCTCGTATCACTGGCAAGAACTTGAACATTGGACAAACTCGAACCGCTGATGTGAACACAACTGCAAACGACGCCGAATTCTTCGAGAACCTATATCAGGATCGTAGTGGTGGCGGCAACATGGGAACCAAATACATGCGCCGTCATATGGATAATGATGTCGAAGATCGTGTTATGGGAATTCACGAAGCCGGAATGCAAGTCCGCACTCGTGGAAGTTCAGTACCTGTGAACGGTTAATTTTGGACAGAGAGTATTCTTCTTGGCATTATTGCAGTTATTGCAGAGATCAAACGCCTCTGAACTCACTAGAATTGAAGCCTGACAACCATCACATACTCTGACCATAAACATCACATTTGCGTTATTTTGTTGAGCAAAACGGAGTGTGTCAAGCGGATCGGTTGTTCGTACTTCAGCAGTACCAGTTGTTGGATTGATAAACACTTGACCGTAATTCATGTCAAATCACATAATCATCAACAAAAAAATTAATTTGTTTTTTTTAATGTTTTAACACTTATATATTTTTGAAAAATAGCGAGAAAAAATAAAAAAGCAAATATAGATGAGTTACGGAAATGTTCGTACACCGGGTGTAATTGAGACATACTATGTCGATCCAGAATGTCCAGATGATATGTATATGACGCCGGATCCTAAATTCTGGGCTAAATGTGCCGGGCAACAAGCAAAAGCTAATTTTATTTCAACCATAATTGCAGTCACTATTTTGCTAATCATCATTTTAACTATATTGTATTTTGTAGACGCTAGTGGATTGTGTTCGGGAATTGCTATATTTATAGGATTGGTAATAATCGGATTATCAGCCTTTAACATGCTGACTGCTGAACGAGTTGCTGAAACAATGCACCGCGAAGCTACAATGAAATTAGCATCTGAATGGGGTGTGGATTACAAAGATGCTTTTGAAACAAAAGGGGATCGCCAGGTTTTAAGACAGGAATACTTCACAAAATTAAAACAAATCCGTGACGAAAATCGACAGCAGACCAACCTAGAAAAAACATTAGACGCTCAAACTAGGATGCATCAAGGGGTCCCTATCACGGTCTCACAACCATCTACTCCAGGATCAGAAATTGGTAAAGGTGTCGGATCAGCTATTGGAAGCTTGATACAAGGAATTTTTACGAGACCCACCACACCTAAGTAAATTGTGACTGGAATAAATAATTTTATGAGAAAAAAAGCGAGAAAACCCTGGTCTTTAGACCTGGGATGAATCGCGTACTAAGCCTTCAATTGATCTTCTATATATTTTTTTAATAGTTTGCTCGGAAATATGACCTATAGTTTCGCAGTAGTAACTTGGAGACAGAAAATGAAATATTTCATTTTCTAATTTGTAGCTTCGACGTAACATATACGATGAATACCCTTTTAACTGTTTAACTAGATCAGAGATTTTAATATTCGGAGAACACTTAACAAATAAATGTACATGGTCGGGCATAACCTCATATTTTTCTATTTTAATAGTTAATTGATTTGCCTTTTCTAGTAAATATTTTTCAACTTTAGTTTTGTACTCATCTATTAAAAGTTGTTTTCTATATTTTGTTACAAAATATAACTTACATTAAATACCCTGTGGTTTTTTCTTTCAAATCTTGACATTTCATATTAAAGATAATTTCTATTATTTAATACATATGGTGAGCAGCCTTTTAACGTACAGGTTAGATTTGCGACGAACCATATCCAAAAAAAGTAAAAAACAATGGTACAAAGTTCGCCGCAAACTTAACAAATATCTTCGAGTGGCAAGGAGAATTGCTGATTATTCAATTCAGAATAGAGGTGAGAAAATAACCTCCAAAACAGTAAAACATCTTGGTAAAATTCCGTCAATTATAGCATGTCAAACCGTTAAAAAATATAAAAATAACTTTAAGTGTAAAACTGTTTCAAACGTTAATTTGATTGTTCCAGCTTGTTCTACCGTTAGATATCCTTCAATAACTTATGATGAAATTAGCAGGGTACTTACTATTAAGCCCTTAAAGCTGTCTCTTCATTGGTATTGTCCGATATGGATTAACAAAATATGTCAAGTTGAACTAAACAACAGATATTGTTATATAACTGTTTCAGTTGAAAATCATAATAATAAAAAATACAAAAATAAGATTGGTGTTGATTTAAATATTAAGCATAATCTTGCAACAGTTGGTAATCCTAAAACTAAAAACGTTACCTTTCTTGGAAAGGACTTTATTTACCGAAGAGCAAAGTACAAAGCTATTAGACAACGCTGGCAAAGACAAGGTAGACTAAACAAAATTAAACAAATGAACAACAAAGAACAAAGAGTTATGCGAAACCTTAATCACCAACTTAGCCGAGATATCATTAACATTGCTAAAAAAGATAGATCTAAAATTGTTGTTGAAAACCTTAAAGGTATAAGGCAAACAGCTAAAACAAAAAGGTCTTTTCATTGGTTCTTACATTCCTGGGCGTTTTATCAATTAAGATTATTTCTTGAGTACAAAACTAATCTTGAAGGTCTAGATGTGATTGCGGTTGACCCTAAATACACTAGTCAAGATTGTTCATCTTGTGGAGAAAGAACTAAGTGTAATGGTAAAGGATATCGTTGCAGTCATTGTCATTTAGAAATTCATAGAGATGAAAATGCCAGTTATAACATAGCAAACCGAGTATAAAAAGCGTTAGATCCATTCGTGACACTGTACCAGGAAAAATTCTAACGGGGTGAGCGACACACCCAGATAGCAGTGATGAAATGTTTGATTTGAAAAAAATACTTTTCTATTCGAACCTCTACTGACCGTAAGTCTAAAGAAGCTTTGAATTATTAATTCAAGGAGTCATGTCACTTCCCAAATGCAACGCTACAAGAAGCTGGTTAAGACCAAAAACACCCACTATAACCTTTCAATATTTAAATGGATATTCATTATATAAGATTTTTAGCTCTTTATAAGATTATCCCATCACCCTATTCGCGAATCCGTGTTTAGTAACAATACGGGACCGGGGTCTTCGGGTAAAACTGTTCCAAACAAGTTATCAGCCTTCGCGGGGTTTGTGACATCTGCGAGTATCTTATTCAAAAAGATGGAGTTTCATATCCTTGTTGTCACATATGTCATCCAAAAAGACTTTTCTAATTCTTAAACCACCGGTATGAAACGTCCTTTTAATCTTGATAGGGAACCTTTTGCACCACTGGTTTGCACATTCTTATCTGCGATAGAAGCAATTCCTTCGCGAGCAACTTGTCCAACCAATTCCTTATTACTTGATGACCATTCAATGAGTTTTATCATTTTTTCAAGAAGTTCATCACTGTACCGGGTGAGAGTGTCATAATCGCTGGATGATAGTTTTTTGATTTTAGCTAGGATCGTTTCTTTATCAATTCCTTTTTTGCGTAGTTCAATCAATATTGGGACTTCCGGCGTTTTCTCAATCATTAAATCGATTTCTTTCATATTGTTATCGATTTGTGTTTGCTTGCTTGGATCGGCTAATACTTTTCTAGCTTCGTTATAAGCGATTTGCGCGAAGAATGCATGCCTACGCGATTTGAATTTTTCCAATGCAGATCCTTTTGCGTATCGAATTGAGCTCTCTGCAAGCATGGCGTTAAATCCTACATATTCATACGAGTATTGCAACACCATTGAAATTACAAAACTTCGTCCAATTCCTATCCAAAATTCACCTGTACCCATATAAGATAAATTTCCAGTCGCTAAATTGTAGAAAAATAGCAAAATAACCATAACAAGAACTGTGATTACAGAGACAATGAGTGCATCTCTAGTTGTAATAAGAAATGGTTTGGTGCTCTGAAGCGGTCTAAGTTTTTTAAATTTTTCCCATGTGGTTGGTTCCGGTTTTAATGCTTCTTCCGCAGGAGACTCATCCTGAATAAGTGGTGCGACTTCTGTATCACCCATCAATAAATGTATATTTCAATTAAACATTTTTTCCATATATTTAATAAAATGAACGACGAGTCACGTGATATTTTTGATGTCTTATCGACATATTTTGTTAATTGCTATTGGAACGAGTTGTACAAACATGCAAATGATGCGTTTGTAGAGCAACAATTCAATAGTCTAGGAGAAGCCTATTGTGAAATGATAGAGCGATATCGCCGCGCGTTTACTGAGTTAGATCCCAATGAGCGTGTTAATCATAATTATGACCGTATCATGAAAGATATTCACAATTCATACAATTTCTATTTTCGAAGCACATCAACATTTTCCGATTTTATTGATGTTTTATCAAAGCAATTTATTCCAAAAGACTTGTATGCGAGTCTACCGCGTCAAGATAAACGTAAAGATGAAATAGTGCGACGCGCCTTATCAAAAGTAGTGAATGCATTTTCACTGTTTACCGCAACAAATGGGTTGCAAATTGCCATTCAAGGTAGAACACAAAATGCACAGCAAAATATGACGGGGTGGAAACAAAAAGGTATCGAATTATTTAATAAGGAGAGGTCAGATCTTTATGCAAGATCAATGGCTGGCAAAACAGGCATTGACCCAAATAAGAAAGAGGGTATTTCGCGTGAAGCATTTGAAAAAATGCAAGAAAAAATCAAGGACTTAATTCATGATAAAGCTGATTTACAAAAGAAACTGAATGACCATGTCAAATATATTCATTTGTTAAAACGCCGAATTGCTGAACTAGAAAAGTCAAAACCAGTTGTTGTAGCAGATCCATTGACACGACAAAAACCACGTCTGCCAAAGTCCTCACGAGTTGAAGAGATTACCGATGCATCGCCTGTATCAAGTGAAGAAGAAGTAACTGAAAAGTTACCACGAATTAACAACCCAGAAGAAAAAGATCAAAAACCTGATGACCCATTAGCAGATATAGCAGCCCCACTCGATGAATTGAGCGAATACTCTGGTGAGGATTTTGTAAATGCTATCGGTGAAGCATCCAACGATGAACTAAGTGCCGACGAGTAATCACATATTTTCTTTTATGAACATTTATTTCTTATGAGAAAAAAAGCGAGATGTCTGAATTAGTTGGAAATGGTGTTATTATGAAGCATGAATTGGGCTATTATTGGGTAAAAAATCCGAAAACTGACCAGTGGGATAAAGCATGTCCTGAATCTGATCCTTTCTGGAGTGTGAAATGTGTGCAAATGATAGAACGGTATTACCCATCCAAATAAAATTGTAGTTTTTTTGTGTTTCGACAAATATACATTTGTTGTAAACAACAAACATGTGGGAATTTGAGAAGCTTATTTCTGATATTGTTAACTCAAAGACTACACAAACTGTCTTTGGAAACCCTATTTATTCAGCAATCATTATTGTATCCATGGTATTGCTAATAATTTATTTTACAACACGTAATGAGATTACTTTACAAGACGAATCTGAGTATAGTATGGCAGGACTGATGTTTACAACAGGAATCTATTGTATCATTACAGTTTTGACTTTAGTCTATTTACAAGATAAATCAATACGAAGTGAATATGACCGCCGTTATGATCAACGTGCTTTAAATAACGTTGTAGCTGGCACTCTCGGTGGTACAGTTGCACCACCAGTAGACATTTATAATCCTGTACCAGCTCTATTAGAAGGCGCTGAAGAGGAAGAATACTACGCATCTAAGAAAAAGAAAAAACTAAAACCTGTTGTTAAAAAACCGGAGCCTAAACCGGCACCAACTGAAGAAGTCGAGCCGGAATCAGAACCAACTCCTGGTGTTGAAGTAGGTGAGTCAGAAGTTGATTAAGAAATTTTATTATTTTATTTTTTACTGCCAAATATACACAAAATTATCGAAGAACTTTTGGAATGGAATCGGCGACTGCTTTAATTATTGCGATATTGCTACTTGTTTTGTGGTTCGCATACGACAAAACGGAAAACTACACTGTTGAAGAACGTGTACAAATCCTTGAAAAGCGTGTAGATGACTTGTACTCCGGTGGTGCAGGTCTTAGATCACGAAGTGTCCACACAGGAACCAACCAGTGATCACATATTTTTTGATAATGTTCACAAAATTGTACTAAAAATCCTAGGACGACAAATCTTTAAATGAAAATTCGTGTCGCCATTTAAAAAAACACAAAATATTATGCAAAAACAGCATCAAAAAAACATAAAAAACATAATCATATAAAAATGTAGAATGTAGAACATATAATGTCGGATATTTTAAAAAACTACGCGGATAGTAGTAGCGAAAGTAGCTATGAAACTGTCGAAAAAGTTGTAAAAACAGGAGGCGTAAATATCCATCAACCGTTTGTTGCGCGACGTGAAAAACTTACTGAAAAAGCACCAACTAAAAAGGAGGAGAATAAAAAATATCGCGTTACTGATACTAGTTTAAAAGCGGTGGTTAAAGTTCGTGGCAATCAAGATCGAGAATATGTTATTCCTGAATTTAAATTGAGTGATGTTGGTAAATTTATAGACAGAAGTACCGTGCTATATGGGGTTTCCGGCTCTGGTAAAACGGTTTCCGCAAAAGATATTATGTTTCAAATGAAGGATCTGTTTCCGCGAGTTTATGTCTTTGCTCCTACTAATGAAAGTACAGGTGATTATGATGGAATTATTCCTAAAGCCATGATTTATGAAAAAGTTACTTTAGAAAAGATTTCAGACATTTACGAATATGCTAAAATGGCAAAGAGTATTTATGAAAATGCTAACAACCTAAAAATTTTGGATAAACTGTTCCTGCGTGTTGCTAGTACAAAAGCTAAAGTACACTTACGCCGTATGCTTGATGCATATGAAAAGTGTTTAAAACGAGTAACAAAGCAAGAGGATGATGTTGGTAAGAAAAAAGAAGCATGCAAGGAATTAAAAGAGAAATTCGATAATATGCTACGTGGTTTTTACAAAAAAGTCATTTTACCGCATAAGAATCGTCTGAAACTCATGAAATTGAGTGACAAAGAAAAGTTTAGTCTTGAATATTTACAGTTTAATCCGCGAACACTGGTGATTTTTGATGATGCTATGACAGAAGTGGATAAGTTAATTAAAAAAGGACATCGTGAGGAAAACGAAGTCATTCAAAACTTTTTCTTCAGAGGTCGTCATGACAAAATTACACAATTCTACACCATGCAAAGTGATAAGCGTTTAGATGCTGAATTGCGAAAGAACACATTTATGAGCTTATTTACGAGCAAAAGTGAAGCAATGGCCTTCTTTGGCCGACCAGCAAATGGATTCACACTAGAAGAAAAGAAAATAGCCGAAGCAGTTGTGGGTATTATTTTCGCCGAAGAAAATCAAAAAGAATTTAAAAAGATTATTTATATTAAGGACAGCAAGTCGCCATGGCAGTGGTACAAAGCCGAACAACATGAAACTTTTATTATGGGATGTCCAGCATTACGATTACTTTGCAAACAAGTGGAAAAGAAGGGTTCACAGTTTGATAAAGAAAATAAATTCCACGACGTATTCGCCAAAAAAATTCAAGGTGAGTAATCACTTTAGTTCACAATCATCGTAATCGCATCTGTGATATGGGATGTGAAATGGAAGACCACATTTGCTTCGTACTCGATTTGGAGTTGCAATCATTTGCATAATATAGTAAACTATGTCATAAGGCAGTCGGAAATGCCGAAGTACAATTAATTGCAGCATAGCTGGTGGAAAGTCCCATGCATGTGTAGCTGGGAGTTTTTTCTCTGAAGACGAAGCAAGCACACTGGTTTTTTACAATTCCCACATAGTAGTGGATGCTTAATCGTCATTTTGGCAATGAGTTCATTCCTCTCTGCATTTGGTTTTCGGCGATTACGTTTTTTAGTTCGAGGTTTTCGTTTTTTAGGTTGCTTTGGTAATTCAAAACCAGGTTTCGTCAGTTGTTGCTTAACAAGATCGCTCCAACTCATTATGTGTTAATGTCTAATTATTCAATTTATTTTTTTGAATTTAGTTGTCTAAATTATCGAGGCTTGCTTTGGTCCGTGTGAAAAGCGTCGGAAACTGCATAAAAGAACACAATGGATTCATAGCATATGAGGGCTCTGCTTGGTTTTGGAGCCCTTTAACAAAAACTAAACTGAATTGGTTTGTCTGAAAGGTAGTACGATGAAATTCGCCGGAAACTGGAAAGTCAAATACCAATCTTTTTTGACTTTTGCAATACAAACTATTGTTTCGATGCGAAAAAAAGAAGAAAAAGGAAGAAGAAAAAGGAAGAAAAAGGAAGAAAAAGGAAGAAGAACAAGGACGAAAAAGAAAAAGAAAGAAGA